>Ga0209258_100140_pt1 | contig 167245 bp, 167 predicted proteins | sample Araplaol_mTSA_r2_FD_184281 | JGI IMG/M metagenome (GOLD analysis project Ga0209258, IMG submission 184281) | Arabidopsis root microbial communities from North Carolina, USA - plate scrape CL_Col_mTSA_r2 (SPAdes) (version 2) | ecosystem: Host-associated > Plants > Roots > Endosphere | place...
CCAAACCTTCCTTTCATTACTGTGTGAGACTTGATACTTTCGCTTTATGTGAATCCGGAGATCCACCCGCGTCGCGCATCAAGCGCCCACACTTATCGGCTGTTAGTTTTTAAAGATCGATCCGCTCGCTCCGCGCTGCCTTCCTACCACCACCCGGCACCGCTTCGTTCTGCGTCGCTGCATCTGCAGCAGAGAAACGAGATTATGAAGAACTCCGGCTGCGCCGTCAACAGGTTTCTGTTACTTCCTGAACCTGCTGCCACCGCTCGAAGCCTTGCCACTACTGGCTTTCCCGCTTCCCGTGCCCCGGCGTCCGGAGCACGAAAGAGCGAGATTCTAGCGAGCCGGCCAGCGCCTTGCAAGCGTTATTTTGACAAGCGTATTAACGGTGCTTGAAAACCGGTTTGCGCTTTTCGACGAACGCCGCCATCCCCTCTTTTTGATCTTCCGTGGCAAAGAGCGAATGGAAGAGGCGACGCTCGAAATGCACACCTTCGGCAAGCGTCGTTTCGTACGCGCGATTGACCGACTCCTTCACCATCATGACCGCCGGCAGCGGAAACTCCGCGATAGTCGCGGCCGCGGCGATCGATTCGTCAATCAAAGACGCGGCGGGAATTACGCGCGATACCAATCCAGCACGCTCTGCTTCGGCGGCGTCCATAAAACGCGCCGTCAGGCACAGGTCCATTGCCTTAGCCTTGGAGACCGCGCGCGGCAGGCGCTGCGTGCCGCCGGCACCCGGCATGATTCCTAATTTGATTTCCGGCTGGCCGAACTTCGCCGTGTCTGCGGCGAAGATCATGTCGCACATCATCGCCAGTTCACAGCCGCCGCCCAATGCAAACCCCGCCACCGCTGCAATGATCGGCTTACGAATGGAGCGAACCGTTTCCCAGTTACGCGTGATGTAGTCGCCTTTGTAGACGTCCATATAGGAGTAGGTCGACATCATCCCGATGTCGGCTCCCGCCGCAAACGCCTTTTCGCTGCCCGTCACCACGATCGCGCCAATCGCATCGTCTGCATCGAACTCGCGCAGTGCCGCCCCGAGCTCGTCCATCAAAGCATCATTCAAAGCATTCAGCGCTTTAGGGCGATTCAACGTGACGAGGCCGACCCGCCCGCGCGTTTCGACCAGAATGTTCTCGTAAACCATGCCGCCTCCTAGTGGTTAATCGACCGCGAAAACGCTTCGCGCAGCCATCTTAATAATGCTAACATTCCCCAACCAACCGGTCGGTCAATTATTAGACAGGCTTTTCCCCAACGTACACCAAGCCCTCTGCCATGACACATCCGTTATTCACCAAGCACGAAGACACGCTGCAAAAGGCGCTCGCCGCGGTCGAAACGCGCGGTTACTGGAGCCCTTTCGTTGAGATGCCCAGCCCGAAAGTGTACGGGGAAACAGCCAACGCGGACGGCGAAGCCGCTTTCAAAGCGCATCTGAACGCCACGTTCGAGTTGGACCAACCGTCGACCGGAGAAACCGTTGGCGCCGAAGTATCGCCGTTCGGATTTCCGCTCGGCATTCGATACCCTAAATCGGATCCCGACGCGCTGCTGGCGGCCGCTGCGGACGCGCAACGCGACTGGCGCGCTGCAGGCCCCCAAGCCTGGATCGGCGTATCGCTCGAAATTCTCGCGCGCTTGAATCGAGCCAGCTTCGAGATCGGCTATAGCGTGATGCACACAACCGGCCAGGCCTTCATGATGGCCTTCCAGGCCGGGGGCCCGCACGCGCAGGACCGGGCGCTCGAAGCCGTCGTGTACGCGTGGGACCAATTGCGCCGCATCCCCGCCGACGCCCACTGGGAAAAACCGCAAGGCAAGAACCCTCCACTCGCCATGCAGAAGCGCTACACGATCGTACCGCGAGGCACCGCGCTCGTTCTCGGCTGCTGCACGTTCCCGACCTGGAACGGCTATCCGGGTCTGTTCGCCGACCTCGCAACCGGCAACGCCGTGATCGTCAAACCACATCCCGGCGCAATTCTGCCGCTCGCCGTGACCGTGCGAATTGCGCGGGACGTTCTACGCGAAGCCGGTTTCGATCCAAACGTCGTCACGCTGCTAGCAACTGAACCGAACGACGGCGCGATCGTCCAGAGCCTCGCCGTGCGCCCGGAAATCAAACTGATCGATTTCACCGGCAGCACGCAAAACGGCACGTGGCTCGAACGCAATGCGCATCAGGCGCAGGTCTACACCGAGAAAGCCGGCGTGAATCAGATCGTGATCGATTCGGCTGACGACATCAAAGCCGTCGCTCGCAACATTGCCTTCTCGCTCGCGCTCTATTCCGGCCAGATGTGCACCGCGCCGCAAAACATCTACGTGCCGCGCGACGGTATCCGGACTGCGGACGGCACGCTCAGCTTCGACGAAGTCGCTCAGGCCATTGCCGGTGCCGTGCAGAAACTGGTTGCCGACCCAGCCCGCGCCGTGGAACTGCTGGGCGCCATTCAGAACGAAGGCGTCGCCCAGCGCGTTGACGAAGCCGCCACGCTCGGTCGCGTGCTGGTCGAAAGCCAGGCGCTCGAGCACCCGGCTTTCGCCGGTGCCCGCGTGCGCACTCCGCTCGTGCTGCAACTCGACGCTGCAACCGACGTCGAGCAGTTCACCAAGGAATGGTTCGGCCCGATATCGTTCGTTATCGCCACCGACTCGACCGCTCATTCCCTCGATCTCGCCGGCACCATCGCAGCCGAGCACGGCGCACTCACCCTGTCCGTCTACAGCACCGACGAAGCCGTGCTCGACCAGGCACACGAGGCATCGATCCGCGGCGGCGTCGCGCTATCGATCAATTTGACGGGCGGTGTGTTCGTCAATCAGTCGGCAGCTTTCTCTGACTTTCATGGCACCGGCGCGAATCCGGCTGCAAATGCCGCGCTCGCCGATGCGGCCTTCGTCGCGAATCGCTTCCGTGTAATTCAGAGCCGCGTTCATGTTGAACCGAAAGCCGCGCCGGCGATAGCTGGCTGAACGTCATAAGACAAACGCACGGCTTGTCCTATGCCGTTTGGCCGAATGGACCACGCCGTGCGCGCCAACTAACATGAGACATCGGATCGGCCCGCGCGCCGGTCTTCCTAGCAGGAACCTTATGAACGACGCCTATATCTGCGACGCGATTCGCACTCCCATCGGCCGCTACGGCGGCGCCCTGAAAGATGTCCGGGCCGACGACCTCGGCGCCGTGCCGATCAAGGCATTGATCGAGCGTAATCCCGGCGTGGACTGGCGTGCCGTCGACGACGTGATCTACGGCTGCGCCAATCAGGCCGGCGAAGACAACCGCAACGTCGCTCGCATGTCGGCGCTGCTCGCGGGACTGCCGGCAGACGCGCCCGGCGCAACGATAAACCGGCTGTGCGGCTCTGGCATGGACGCCGTCGGAACAGCCGCGCGCGCAATCAAGGCAGGTGAAGCGCAGTTGATGATCGCCGGCGGAGTCGAAAGCATGACTCGCGCGCCGTTCGTGATGGGCAAGGCGGCGAGCGCGTTCGCGCGGCAAGCGGAAATCCACGACACGACGATTGGCTGGCGTTTCGTCAATCCGCTAATGAAACGTCAGTACGGCGTCGATTCAATGCCCGAGACCGCGGAGAACGTGGCTGAGCAGTTCGGGATCAGCCGCGCCGATCAGGACGCATTCGCGTTGGCCAGCCAGCAGAAGGCTGCCCGCGCGCAACACGACGGTACGCTGGCACAGGAGATCGTCGGCGTGGAAATCGCGCAGAAAAAGGGCGATGCGATTCGTGTGACGCTCGACGAACATCCGCGCGAAACATCGCTCGAAAGCCTGGCCAAGCTCAAGGGAGTAGTCCGCCCCGACGGCACCGTAACCGCAGGCAATGCGTCGGGAGTGAACGACGGCGCTTGCGCACTCCTCATCGCCAGCCAACAGGCGGCCGACCAATATGGCCTGCGCCGTCGCGCACGCGTGGTGGGCATGGCAACGGCGGGCGTCGAACCGCGAATCATGGGCATTGGGCCGGCACCTGCCACGCAAAAGCTGCTCAGGCAACTCGGCATGACGCTCGATCAGCTGGACGTGATCGAGTTGAACGAGGCGTTCGCGTCGCAAGGCCTCGCGGTTCTGCGCATGCTCGGCCTGCGCGACGACGACCCGCGCGTCAATCCCAACGGCGGAGCAATTGCGCTCGGCCATCCGCTCGGTGCATCGGGCGCACGCCTTGTCACGACCGCGCTCCATCAGTTGGAACGCAGCAACGGCCGATTTGCGCTCTGCACGATGTGCATCGGCGTCGGCCAGGGCATCGCGCTCGTAATCGAACGGCTTTGACCTCTTACGTAAGCGCTGCAGCCTGGCAAAAAGAGACTTTGAGGAGACACCCAATGGCATATGAAGCGATCGGCCTCGACATCGACGCAGCGAGCCGCGTAGCAACCATCACGCTAAACCGCCCGGACAAGCTGAACAGCTTCACGCGCGCGATGCATCAGGAGTTGAACGCGGCGCTCAACGAGGTCGAAACCTCAGGTGCCCGCGCTCTCGTTCTGACCGGCGCGGGGCGCGGATTCTGCGCAGGGCAAGACCTCGCTGACCTCGACTTCACGCCCGGCGCGATGACCGATCTGGGCGAATTGATCGACTTGCACTTCAACCCTTTGATCCGCCGACTGCAAGCGTTGCCGTTGCCTGTCATAGCAGCAGTCAACGGTACGGCCGCGGGCGCCGGTGCAAACCTTGCGCTCGCTTGCGACATCGTGCTCGCGGCTCGTTCGGCCAGTTTCATCCAGGCATTCGTGAAGATCGGCCTCGTGCCGGATTCGGGCGGCACCTGGTTCTTGCCACAGCGCGTTGGCATGGCACGCGCATTAGGACTTGCGATTACCGGCGACAAACTCAGCGCCGAAAAAGCCGAAAGCTGGGGACTTATCTGGCAAACGGTGGACGATCAGGAACTGGCGGCCACCGCAGCCAAACTGGCGGCGCAACTCGCGCAGCAACCGACGCGCGCCATCGCCGCAATCAAGCAGGCCATGCGCGCCGGCGCAACTCAGACGCTCGATCAGCAACTGGATCTCGAACGCGATCTGCAACGCGAACTGGGTGCATCCCACGACTATGCAGAGGGCGTGCAAGCCTTCGTCGAAAAACGCTCACCGCGTTTCGAGGGCCGCTGATATGTCGACGCAACCTTTGTATCCCGCCGAAATGACGCCCGACGAACTCGCCCGCGCAACCGCCGCCGCGATGTACGAAAACGATGCGTGCAGCCGCGCGCTCGGTCTCGAAATCATGGAAGTGCGCGCCGGCTACGCGCGTTTGCGCATGGCCGTACGGGACGACTTCCTGAACGGTCATCAGATCTGCCATGGCGGCCTGATATTTACGCTCGCCGATTCGACCTTTGCGTTCGCCTGCAACTCGTACAACTTGAACACCGTCGCGTCAGGATGCTCGATCGAATTCCTGCGACCCGTGCATGGTGGCGACGTGCTCACCGCAGAGGCGGTCGAGCAGACATTGAGCGGCCGCACGGGCATTTACGATATTCGAGTAACCAATCGTGCGGGCGATACGGTCGCGATGTTTCGCGGCAAATCGGCGCAGATCAAAGGCAATGTGATCCCGCCGATAGCGTCCGGCACGGCAGCGGCGTCACCGGACTAAGACGCAAAAGCCTCTGCATGGCAGACAAAGAGGCGCACGCAAGACGCTCCTCGCAAGAGTCGCCAGTCCAAAGCGCCATTGAGCGGTGACACCGGCAACCGAGCCCCCGCAGAGGCGGCGGTTGGCGAACGCCGCACCTCGTTTCGCGCGTGAGCGCAACGCATATCAGACCTGAGCATTGAAGCAGCAAGGAGACATTCGATGACCACCGCCCTTCCCCTCGACCCAATCGAGACCGCCAGCCGCGACGAGCTATGCGCGCTTCAACTTGAACGGCTCAAATGGTCGCTGAACCACGCTTATGAGAACTCGCCGGTCTATCGTCGCAAGTTCGACGAAGCTGGCATCCACCCGAGCGAACTGACCACGCTTGCGGATCTCGCTCGCTTCCCATTCACGACGAAAAAAGATTTGCGTGACAGCTATCCGTTCGGAATGTTCGCTGTGCCGCAAGACCGAATTTCACGCATTCATGCTTCGTCGGGCACGACCGGCAAGCCCACCGTGGTGGGCTACACCGCGCGCGATATCGACACGTGGGCGAATCTGGTTGCGCGTTCGATTCGCGCCGCGGGCGCCAAACCCGGCGACAAAGTTCACGTGAGCTACGGATACGGCCTGTTCACGGGCGGCCTCGGCGCCCATTACGGCGCAGAGCGCGCAGGCCTCACCGTCATCCCGTTCGGCGGCGGTCAGACTGAAAAACAGGTGCAACTGATTCAGGACTTCCGGCCCGACATCATCATGGTGACGCCGAGCTACATGCTCTCGATCGCCGACGAACTCGAACGCCAGGGCGTCGACCCGGCCAGTTGTTCGCTGCGCATAGGCATCTTCGGTGCGGAGCCGTGGACGAACGACATGCGTCACGCAATCGAGAAGCGCATGGGGATCGACGCTGTCGACATCTACGGCTTGTCGGAAGTGATGGGGCCCGGCGTGGCGTCGGAATGCGTCGAGACAAAAGACGGCCCGACCATCTGGGAAGATCATTTCTACCCAGAAATCATCGATCCCGAAACGGGCGAGGTGCTTCCGGACGGCGAACTGGGCGAACTGGTGTTCACGTCGCTGACCAAAGAAGCGTTGCCCATCATCCGTTACCGGACGCGCGACCTCACGCGTCTCTTGCCGGGCAGCGCGCGCACCATGCGTCGTATGGAAAAGATCACCGGCCGCTCAGACGACATGATGATCGTGCGCGGGGTCAACGTGTTTCCCACGCAGATCGAGGAGCTGCTGCTCAAGCAGCACGCGCTCGCGCCTCACTATCAGATCGTACTCACCAGGGAAGGCCCGCTCGACGTTTTGACGCTGAACGTGGAGCCTTGTCCGGAAACGGCGCCGGACACGTCCGTGTTGAACACGGCCAAGCAGGCGCTGGCCTACGACATCAAAGCGCTGATCGGCGTCAGCGCTGTGGTGAATGTGCTTGCGGTGAACGGGATTGAACGCTCGGTGGGCAAGGCGCGCCGGGTAGTCGATAAGCGCAAGTCGGGGCTTTAAGCCGAGCCTCGGGAATCGCACGAAGCTGCGCCGCGCCAGGAGCGGCGGTCAAGCCGGACCGCCGCGCGACAGCCACCTCCGGCAAGGCTTCGCGCGCCGTAGTCCAGATCAGGAATTCGGCAGCAGCAACCACATCCGGCCGCCCTGCTTCATTTTGCCGGCGAGATCGCCGGCGTCGTCGCCGAGGCCCCAAAAGTAGTCTGCGCGCACTCCGCCCTTGATCGCGGAGCCGGTGTCCTGCGCAAACACGAGACGGTTCATCGGCGAGTTCGTCAGCGGGCGCGTGGTCTGCAAAAACACCGGTGTACCAAGAGGGATCGAAGTCGGATCGACGGCGATGGAACGCTCCGGCGTCAGCGGCACACCCAAAGCGCCGATAGGACCATCGGCGCCGGCTTTGGACACGCCCTCTGCCGACGGCATCTCGCGGAAAAACACGAAACGCGGGTTCGTATCGAGCAGCGCATCGACCCGATTCGGGTTCGCGCGCGCCCATGCCTTGATGCCTTGCATGGTGGCCTGCGCGGGCGTGAGTTCGCCGCGATCCAGGAGCCACCGTCCGATGGATTTATACGGCTGGTTGTTGGTGCCGCCAAAACCGAGGCGCATCACGCTGCCATCTTCCATCACGATGCGCCCGGAGCCCTGCACTTGCAGGAAGAACGCTTCGATCGGGTCGTCCACCCACACGAGTTCATTGCCGTTGAGCACGCCCATGCGTTCGAGCTGCGCCCGCGGCGGCATCGCCGTGCCAGGACGATAGCTGGAAGGCCAACGATAAAGCGCCGTTTGATAGACGCCGTGGCGCGTGCGCGAGCCGCGCAGCAACGGCTCGTAGTAACCGGTGACGAGTCCGTCGAGCGTGCCGTCGGTATTCGCTAGCTGAAAGGGTGTGAAATACGCTTCAAAGAATGCGCGGGCGCTGGTGGCGTCGAGATCGTCGAGTTGCGCCGCCGCCGCACATGCCCGCGCCCAGTTCGCCTGGCGCGCAAGCCTCACGCAGTTCTGCCGCAAAGCCGCTGTGGCGCCGATCAGAGAATCGTCCTGCCAGCCAGGAACCTGCTGCCACGCCACCGGCGTGAGCCGCGTCGCCGAGATCTGGCCAGGAATGATCGCCGCGCCCGTGGGCGGCGAAACCACAGGGCGAACCGCACCGCCGCCACCGCAGGCGGCGAGAATCGCCGCCACTGAAAGCGCGCTGAGCCAGGCTCCGGTCGCGCGGACAAAACGCCTACAATGTTCGTTCTTAATGGAAACCGCCATGTCTGATCTGTTCGACGAATACCCGATGCTCATCTTCGCGCTGGAATCGCTTCTCGCGCTGTTCCTGCTCGTGTTCATCGTTGTGTGGACGTCGTCTGGTAAAAAGAAAGCGGCGCGCGCCAGCAGCAAGGAAGCACAGAAGCCGCAAGAACCGCGCTGAAGCGGCGCCGATTCACGCATTCCACGGCGCGCATAGAACCGTTAAAGACCGTGAACCGCGCTCACGGTTCAATGCAATGTGCGTGGCATGCGCAGAATGAACTCCGGCACCGGCGCGTCGAAACGCTCGCCGTCTTCGGCCACGCAGAAATACTCCCCGCGCATCGTGCCGACCGGCGTCGCAATGACCGCCCAACTCGTATATTCGAACTGCTCGCCGGGTTTCAGCAATGGCTGGTGCCCGACTACGCCCAAACCCTTCACTTCCTGCACGGTCTTGTCGCTGTCCGTGATCACCCAATGCCGCGCGATCAATTGTGCAGGCACCTGACCGGTGTTGCGGATGGTCAGCGTATAGGCGAACGCATACTGGCGGCGCTCCGGGTCCGACTCTTCGGGCAGGAATTGCACCTGCGCCGACACGCTGAATTCGTACTGGCTCATCCTGATTCCAATCTGGTGAAACGGGGCGACAAAATCGCTGGAAAGCCCGAGTGCCAATGGCTTAAGCGGCCATTGGCGACGCAGCGCCATGGTTTGGCATTCTGCGTCATGCGCGACACGCCCGCAACCGGACATATCCTTTGGCCAGGGACGCTTAAGGCGTTTTGCCATCCTCGCGGCCCAAGCCCGAGGCTGCGCCGCGCGTCGTTCCGGCGCCCGCCCGCCGCTTCGTGCGTGCGCGACACAACACGGTAAAATGACGCTTTCCCGCTTGCATCCGCCCGCCGCCATGACGCAATTCCGAATCGCTCCCAGCATTCTGTCCGCCGACTTCGCCCGCCTCGGGGAAGAAGTGCGCAACGTCGTCGCCGCCGGCGCCGACTGGATTCATTTCGACGTGATGGACAACCACTACGTGCCGAACCTGACCATCGGTCCGCTCGTGTGCGAGGCCATCCGTCCGCATGTGGACGTGCCGATCGACGTGCATCTGATGGTGCGTCCCGTCGACCGCATCGTGCCGGACTTCGCGAAAGCGGGCGCGAATCTGATCAGCTTCCACCCGGAAGGCTCGGACCACATCGACCGCACGTTGTCGCTGATTCGCGATCACGGCTGCAAGGCGGGCCTCGTGTTCAACCCCGCCACTTCGCTGAATTACCTCGATCACGTAATGGACAAGCTCGACCTCGTGCTGATCATGTCGGTCAACCCGGGATTCGGCGGCCAGTCGTTCATTCCGGAAGCGCTGAACAAGCTGCGCGAAGCGCGCAAGCGTATCAACGCGTACAAGGAGCGCACCGGCCGCGAGATTCATCTGGAAGTGGACGGCGGCGTGAAAGTGGACAACATCGCCGAAATCGCGGCGGCCGGCGCGGATACCTTCGTGGCTGGCTCGGCCATTTTCGGCCAACCGGATCACAAGGTCGTGATCGACAAGATGCGCGCCGCGCTCGCCAACATTCAGCACTGACACTCGCGCCACATGACCGCTTCGTTCCCTGCCCCGACTTTCAACGGCCCGCGCCTGCAAGCCGCGATCATCGACCTGGACGGCACGATGGTCGATACCGCCGACGATTTCACCGCCGGCCTGAACGGCATGCTCGCGCAACTCGACGCAGTCGAAACGTCGCGTGAAGAAGTGGTCGGCTATGTCGGCAAAGGCTCCGAGCATCTGATCCGCAGCGTGCTGGCGCCGCGCTTCGAAGCAGAGCACGCGCAGGACCGTTTCGACGAAGCGCTCGCTATTTATCAAGCCGAGTACGCGAAGATCAACGGCCTGCACACTCGCCTTTATCCAGATGTGGAAGCCGGCCTCGTCGCGCTGCGCGACGCCGGTCTGAAGCTGGCGTGCGTGACCAACAAGCCGCATCGCTTCGCGCTCGAACTGCTGCAGCAATATGGTCTCGCACAATATTTCAGCGTCTTGCTCGGCGGCGACAGTCTGCCGAAAAAGAAGCCGGACCCGCTGCCCATGCTCACCGCCGCCGCGCAACTCGGGGTGGAACCGCGCGCCACGGTCGCCATCGGCGATTCGGAAAACGACGCGCTGGCGGGCCGCGCGGCAGGCATGGCGACGCTCACCGTGCCCTATGGCTACAACCATGGGCAAGCTATACAAACAATAAAATCCGATGGTATAGTTGCCTCGCTGCTGGACGCCGCCAAGGCGATCGCAGCGCACCAATCCACGACTTGAAAAGTCCTTCATCCTCATGTTTCTGAATAAAAAACGGAGTCTGATTAGCATCGACCGGGGAGCCTGGCCCTGGCGTCGCTGGTCGCGCTAACCTCGCCTGAGGTACGCTGAAGCTCGTCTTCGGCAACCGTTTTTTACTTCGCTGCGCTCACGCGTTTTTCCATCGTTCTGTTTCGCTGCATCGGCTGATTCCGCCTGCGTGTACCTGCAAAGTACGTGCGTGGCTGGAACTCCGTGCTCGCGTCGATGGGAAAATCGCGCCGGTCGGTTCATCATCGAAAAAACGCACGAACGCCTGACCGGCCGCGCAATGCCCCGCTTTGTCCGACGCACGCTGCCGCCGGACCTACGTACAGGATCGGAACATGACCGAACTCGAATTCCAGTCCCTCGCCAACGAGGGCTTCAACCGTATTCCGCTGATCGCCGAAGCGCTCGCCGACCTCGAAACGCCGCTCTCGCTGTACCTGAAGCTCGCGCAACCCGAGCGCAACGGCGCGAACTCGTTCCTGCTGGAGTCGGTAGTGGGTGGCGAGCGCTTTGGCCGCTATTCGTTCATCGGACTGCCGGCGCGCACGCTGCTGCGCACGCGTAACGGCGTGTCGGAAGTCGTACGCGACGGCAAGGTCGTCGAAACGCACGAGGGCGATCCGCTCGAGTTCATCCAGCAGTTTCAAAGCCGTTTCAAGGTCGCGCAGCGGCCGGGCTTGCCGCGTTTCGCCGGCGGCCTCGCGGGCTATTTCGGCTACGACGCGGTGCGCTACATCGAGAAAAAGCTCGCGCATAGCGCGCCGAAAGACGATCTGAATCTGCCGGACATCCAGTTGTTGCTGACCGAGGAAGTCGCGGTGATCGACAACCTCGCGGGCAAGCTGTACCTGGTGATCTACGCCGACCCGACGCAGCCCGAGGCTTACACAAAGGCAAAGCAGCGTCTGCGCGAGCTGCGTCAGCGTTTGCGCGCAACGGTCGAGCCGCCGGTCACCTCGGCGAGTGTGCGCACCGAGACGTACCGCGAGTTTGCGAAAGACGACTATCTCGCCGCCGTGCGCAAGGCGAAGGAATACATCGCCGCCGGTGAACTGATGCAGGTGCAGGTTGGCCAACGTCTGACGAAACCCTATCGCGACAACCCGCTGTCGCTGTATCGCGCGCTGCGTTCGCTCAATCCGTCGCCGTACATGTACTACTACAATTTCGGCGACTTCCACGTGGTGGGTGCGTCGCCGGAAATTCTCGTGCGCCAGGAAAAGCGCGGCGAAGATCGTATCGTCACGATTCGTCCGCTCGCCGGCACGCGTCCGCGCGGCAACACGCCCGAACGCGACGCCGAACTCGCCACTGAACTGCTGAACGACCCGAAGGAAATCGCCGAGCACGTGATGCTGATCGACCTCGCGCGCAACGACGTGGGCCGCATCGCGCAGATCGGCTCGGTGGTCGTCACCGACAAGATGGTGATCGAAAAGTACTCGCACGTGCAGCACATCGTGAGTTCGGTTGAAGGCAAGCTGAAGCCCGGCACCACCAATTTCGACGTGCTCCGCGCCACTTTCCCGGCCGGCACGCTGTCGGGCGCGCCGAAAGTCCGCGCGATGGAATTGATCGACGAACTCGAACCCGTGAAGCGCGGCCTCTACGGCGGCGCAGTCGGCTATCTGTCGTTCACCGGCGAAATGGATCTGGCGATCACAATTCGCACCGGCGTGATCGCGAACGGCAATCTGTATGTGCAGGCGGCGGCGGGTGTCGTCGCGGATTCGGTGCCGGAATCCGAATGGCAAGAGACCGAGAACAAGGCGCGCGCCGTGTTGCGCGCGGCCGAGCAGGTTCAAGACGGCCTCGATAGCGACTTCTGACCGGAGACACACCATGCTGCTCATGATCGACAACTACGACTCGTTCACTTACAACCTGGTGCAGTACTTCGGCGAACTCGGCGAAGATGTGCGCACCTATCGGAACGACGAAATCACGCTGGACGAAATCGCGAAGCTCAACCCCGAGCGCATCTGCCTGTCGCCCGGCCCGAGCAATCCGCAACATGCCGGCATTACGCTGGACGTGCTGCGCGAGTTTTCGGGCAAGACGCCGATTCTCGGCGTGTGCCTCGGCCATCAGGCGATCGGCGAAGCGTTCGGCGGCCGCGTCGTGCGCGCGCAAACCATCATGCACGGCAAGGTCAGCACGATCGAGACCGATTGCAAAGGCGTGTTCGCGGATTTGCCGAAGCATTTCGTCGTGACCCGCTACCACTCGCTCGCGATCGAACGCGAATCGCTGCCGGACTGTCTCGAAGTGTCGGCATGGACCGAAGACGGCGAGATCATGGGCGTGCGTCATAAGGAACTGGCCGTCGAAGGCGTGCAGTTCCATCCGGAATCGATTCTTTCCGAACACGGCCACGCGCTGCTCGAAAACTTCGTGAAGCAGTCAAAAGCGAAGCCGGCCCAACGCACCGCCTGATGAAGCGAGATAACATCATGACAATCACGCCGCAAGAAGCGCTGCAACGGACCATTGAGCACCGCGAGATTTTCCACGACGAAATGCTGCATCTGATGCGGCTCATCATGCGCGGCGAACTTTCGCCGGTCATGGCGGCCGCGATCATTACCGGCTTGCGCGTCAAAAAAGAGACCATCGGCGAAATCACCGCCGCCGCCACGGTGATGCGTGAATTTGCCCGGCACGTGGAGGTGCAGGACAACTCGAACTTCGTCGATATCGTCGGCACCGGCGGAGACGGTTCGCATACCTTCAATATCTCGACGGCGACAATGTTTGTGTCCGCCGCAGCCGGCGCGAAAGTCGCGAAGCACGGCAATCGCGGCGTGTCGAGCAAGTCGGGCAGCGCAGATGTGCTCGAAGCGCTCGGCGTGAATATCGACCTGCAGCCGGAACAAGTCGCAGCGTCGATTGCCGAAACCGGCATGGGTTTCATGTTCGCGCCGAATCATCACCCGGCAATGAAAAACATCGCGCCGGTGCGTCGTGAACTCGGCGTGCGGACCATCTTCAACATTCTGGGTCCGCTGACGAATCCTGCCGGCGCGCCGAATCAGCTGATGGGCGTGTTCCATGCGGACCTGGTCGGCATTCAGGTTCGCGTGATGCAGCGCCTCGGCGCAAAGCATGTGCTCGTGGTGTACGGTATGGACGGCATGGACGAAGTGTCGCTCGGCGCGGCCACGCAAGTCGGCGAGTTGCGTGACGGCGAAGTGCGCGAGTACGAGATTCATCCGGAAGACTTCGGCATGCAGATGGTGTCGAATCGAACGCTGAAAGTGGCGGACGCCACGGAATCGAAAGCAATGCTGCTCGAAGCGCTCGACAACAAGCCGGGCGTCGCGCGCGAGATCGTTACGCTGAACGCGGGCACGGCGCTGTACTCGGCGAATGTGGCGTCGTCAATCGCGAACGGCATCGAGCTTGCGCGCGAAGCCATCGCCAGCGGCAAGGCTCGCGCAAAAGTCGACGAACTGATCCGCTTCACGCAGCAATTCAAGCACTAATCACGCAGCAACCAACGTAGCGAGATTCTTATGAGCGACATCCTCGACCGTATCATCGCGGTCAAACGCGAAGAAGTCCGCGCCGCCGAACAGAGCGCGCCGCTCGAAGAGCTGCGCCTCGAAGCGTCGTCGCGCGATATTCGCGATTTCGTCGGCGCTCTGCGCGCAAAACATGCGGCCGGTCTCGCCGCAGTGATCGCCGAGGTAAAGAAAGCGAGCCCGTCCAAAGGCGTTCTGCGCGAGAACTTCGTCCCTGCGCAAATCGCGCGTTCGTATGAAACGCACGGCGCGGCCTGTCTGTCGGTATTGACCGACGTGCAGTTCTTTCAGGGCAGCGTCGCGTATCTGGAACAGGCGCGCGCCGCGTGCCACTTGCCGGTGCTGCGCAAAGATTTCATCGTCGATCCGTACCAGATTGTCGAAGCACGCGCGATGGGCGCCGACGCGATTCTATTGATCGCCGCCGCGCTGGAAACTTCGGAGATGCAGGACCTCGAAGCGCTCGCGCATTCGCTCGGCCTCGCGGTGCTCGTCGAAGTGCATGACAGCGACGAGCTGATGCAGGCGCTCACGCTGAAAACGCCGCTGATCGGCGTCAACAATCGCAATCTGCGCACTTTCGAGACGTCGATCGAAAACACCATCGGCATGCTCGAAGCGATTCCCGACGACCGCATCGTGGTAACGGAATCGGGCATTCTGTCGCGCGCCGATGTCGAAAGGCTGCGCGCGATGGACGTGAACACGTTCCTCGTCGGCGAGGCATTCATGCGCGCGGCCGAGCCGGGCGTGGAGCTTGCTCGCATGTTCTTCCCGGGCGCGGCGTGAGCACACCGCGGCTCATGTAACGCACACACAGCGGAGCACGACATGGCCATGGAACGCGAGATCAAGTTGCTGCTGCCGGCCGCGCAAGTGAAAGCGGCCGGGCAGTGGTTCGTCGCGCGCACTGGCAACGAGGGCCGCGCGATCAAGCTGTCGAATATCTACTTCGACACGCCGCAACTCACGCTGGCAGCCTCGAAGAGCGCGTTGCGCCTGCGCCATTCACCCGACGGCTGGCTGCAGACGTTCAAGACGGTAGGCAGTGCGGCAAACGGCTTGCACAGCCGTCACGAATGGGAAATGCCCGTCGCGGGCGAAGCGCTCGAAATTGACGCGTTGCTGCGCGAGTGCGACGAGCCCGCCGCCGCGCAAGCGTTGCGCGAAGCTGCGCCGCAACTGATCGAACTGTTTCGCACGGACTTCACACGCACGCTGTGGCAAGTGAGCGTCGACGGCTCCGAGGTTGAAGCCGCAATCGACCAGGGCAACGTGCTGGCCGAAGTGAACGGCGAATTGCGCCGCGCGCCTATTTCGGAAATCGAACTCGAACTGAAGTCCGGCGACGAAGCCGCGCTGCACGCGCTTTCGAGCGAACTCGGCAAGCAGATCGCCGGCCTCGTGCCCGAAAACATCAGCAAGGCGCAGCGCGGGTATCAATTGCGCGCGGGCTGAGCGCGGGTTGCGTCATCGCCGCGCGTTATCGCCGCTTACAGTGCGCGCCGCCGCCTCGGCTTGAGTCACACCGCGTTTGCTGCGACACTTCTGCGCCATGACTACTGCATCCCGCCCCCGCTCCGCGCCGTCACAAGCATCGTTATTCGGCGACGCCGCGGCGCCGGCCGGCACTATTTCCGCCGAGCCGCAGCCGCAATCCCAGCAAGCAGCCGGCACGCCGCTCACGCTCGAAGAGCAGTTCGCCGCGCTACCGGCCGAATGGCGAGCGCACCTGAAGTCTTTCATTGAAAGCGATGCCTACGCGCCGCTCTGCCGTTTCGTCGACGGTGAGCGCGCGGCCGGCAAAACCGTTTATCCCACCGACGTGTTCCGCGCGCTGCGGCTTACGAGCCCCGATGAAGTGAAGGTCGTGATCCTCGGCCAGGATCCGTATCACGGCGAGGATCGCGGCACGCCGCAAGCTCATGGGCTCGCATTTTCAGTCGCGCCGAACGTGCGCACGCCGCCGTCGCTGCGAAACATTTTCAAGGAAATTGCGGCAAGCCTCGGCCACGAACCGCCCCGTCACGGTTGCCTCGACACGTGGGCGAAGCAAGGCGTGCTGCTGCTGAACACGGTGCTGACCGTGGAGCGCGACTCAGCCGCCAGCCACGCGAAGCGCGGCTGGGAAAAATGCACAGACTCGCTGATTCACGAACTCGCGATGCGTCACGACGGTCTCGTGTTCATGCTGTGGGGCGCACATGCGCAGGCGAAGCGCGCGCTGCTCGGCGGCAAGTCGCATTACGTGCTGGAGGCGCCCCATCCTTCGCCGTTGTCCGCGCATCGCGGCTTTCTCGGCTGCGGACATTTCGCGAAGGCAAACGAGTATCTCGTGAAGCATGGCCGCGAACCGATCGACTGGCGCCTGCCCGACGAAGCGCAAATGCTGGCTTAGCGGCTCCTGTCTGCAAACCGGGGCAGAACCAGCGGCAAAAAACAAAAACGCCACGGAGTCTATCTCCGTGGCGTTCCAGTTTTCAACGCTGCAATCGGCTTAACTTGCGAACCACAGCAGCAAGCCACAAGTCGCGAACCAGGCAGCGAACCTGGGCCGCGAACTCGTCAGCCAGCTCAAGCAGCCGCGATCGCTTCGCGCGCCGCAGCCAGCGCCGCGCCCGCTGCGTCCGGGCCCATGTTCAGACCTTCGGCGTAAATGAAGTTGACATCCGTCATGCCGATGAAGCCAAGGAAGCTCTTCAGATACGGCGTCTGGCTCTCGTTCGGCGTGCCCACGTACTTGCCGCCGCGGGCCGAAACGACGTAGACCTTCTTGCCCGTCACGAGACCTTCGGGGCCGTTGGCGGTGTAGCGGAACGTGATGCCGGCGCGGGCGATGAAGTCGAAATAGGTCTTCAGTTGCGACGAAATGCCGAAGTTGTACATCGGCGCGCCGATCACGATGATGTCGGCGGCTTGCAGTTCTGCGATCAGCGCTTCGCTGCGCGCGGCGATCGCGGCTTGCTCGGGGGTACGCTGATCAGCCGGCGTAAAAAACGCGCCCAGAATGGCGTCGTCCAGATGCGGCAGCGGTTCGGCTTGCAGGTTACGGACGACGACTTGCGCGCCCGGATTCGATTGTTGCAGCTTTTCGGTCAGCTCGTTGAGGAGCAGCGTCGAGTTCGCGCCTTGCGAGCGGGCTGCCGAGTTGATTTGCAGGATCGTGGTCATGGTTGACTCCAGTGGGGGGCGCGCTGTGTTGCGCGAGTGGAGCCATTGTGTTTTTTTACCGATCCGGGAAAAAGCCATCCGGCAGCGACGGATTGTTGCAGTGGTAGAACAATCCGCCGCCTGCCGACGCGAATTGACGTCGGCGCGGATTACGATCAGCTTGTCAGCCAGCGCTCGCGCGCCTTGCGGGGGGCGGGTCGCTGGTCGGCGACGGTGAGCTTGTAGCGTGACACTTCAGGCCCTTCCAGCTTGAGTTGCGCGGTGCGCAACTCGTCGCGGCGGAATGCGTGAACTTCCACTTTCGCCCCCGGCTGATAGCGCGCGAGCAGTGTGTCGAGATTCGAGCCCGTCACGCGCAGGCCGTCGAGCGCGATCAGCACGTCGCCGGCCGAGAGCCCCGCTTTCTGCGCGGCGCTGCCTTCGTGGACAGCCGTCAGCGTACAGTCCGCGCCGCCGCGCACGCGCACGCCGAGCGACGGTTTGCCGCTCTTGTCGACTTCCGGCACGAGCGTGACGCCGAACGGTTCCAACAGTGTTTCGAGCGGCAAATCGCGCGTGCCGTGCACCGCTTCCGCAAACAGCTCGCCCAGGTGCACGCCGGTCGCTTCCGCAAACAGCGCTTCGACCTCGCGTTCGTCGACGCCCACCGGCTTGCCGCGGTAGAAATCGCGGCCAAAGCGCTGCCACAGCAGACGCATCACGTCGTCGAGCGACTTGCGATTGCTGGTCTGCGCGCGGATCGCCAGGTCGAACGCGAGCGCAACGAGCGAGCCCTTCGTGTAATAGCTGACGATGGCATTCGGCGCGTTCTCGTCCTGCCGGTAGTATTTGACCCAGGCGTCGAACGAGCTTTCCGCGACGCTCTGCTTCAGTCGCCCGCTGCCGCGCTGCACGCCGCCGATCACCTTGCCGAGCAGGCCGAGATAATCGTCGACTGAAATCAGGCCGCTGCGCACGAGAATCAGGTCGTCGTAGTAAGAGGTGAAGCCTTCGAACAGCCACAACAGCGACGTGTAGTTTTCGACGGAAAGGTCATACGGCGCAAAGACCGCCGGCTTGATCCGCTTCACGTTCCACGTGTGAAAGTATTCGTGGCTGCACAGGCCGAGGTAGGTCCGATAGCCTTCCGTCAGCGCGTCGCGGCCTTGCACGGGCAGATCGCCTCGATTGCAGATCAGCGCCGTCGACGCGCGGTGTTCGAGGCCGCCGTAGCCGTCGGTGACGGCTTGCGTCATGAACACGTAGCGATCCACGGGCGCCTTCTTCGACTTCGGCTCGAAGAGCGCGATTTGCGCTTCGCAAATGCGCTTCAGGTCCGCGCTGAGCCGCGCCATGTCCAGCCCGATCACGCGCCCCGCAATCACGACGTCGTGCGGCACACCGTGCGCGTTGAATGTCGCCAATTCGAATTTGCCGAGCGTGACCGGATGATCGATCAGCTCATCGTAGTTCTGCGCGCGATATTCCCCAAAGCCATAACGCTTCGTGCCGCGCGCTTCCGGCAGCGCCGTCGCGACGCGCCAGTTGCGATACGCCGCGCCCTCCGGTTTCTGGATATCGACCACGCACTGCGCTTCCTCGTGGCCAAGCGGCGCCAGGAACACGCTCGTACCGTTGAAAAAACCGGTGGTGTCGTCCAGATGCGCCGCGCGCACCGATAGATCCCACGCATAGACCTCGTAGCGCAGCGTGAGCGCGCCTTTCACCGGCGCCGCCTGCCACGTGTGCTTGTCCGTTTTCTCGACACGCACCTTGCGGCCCGCGTCGTTGAAGGCGCGCAGCGTCACGATGTTGCGCGCGAACTCGCGGACCATGTAGCTGCCCGGAATCCATACCGGCAGCATGAAACGCTGCCCGGCCAGATCGGGATCGGCAACGGTGACGGTGACTTCGAACAGGTGAGCGGCGGGTTGCTTGGGAACGATGGTGTAGCGGATCGGCTTCATCGGCGGCGATTGGTGGTTTTGGCTGATTGTTGGGGGCTTGATGCGAAAGGAGGCGCCATTTGCGCCTCCTTCGGTTTGGTCAGTGCCGCGTGTGTCAGTGCACCGCTGCCATTTCCTTGTCGAGCCGGTCGGCCGGCACCGCGCCCGGCAGGCGGCGGCCGTCGGCGAGGAACACGGTAGGCGTGCCTTCCACGTTCATCGCATGCCCGAGCGCGAGATTCTTGTCGATCGCGGCGGTGTCACAAGTGCCGGCGGCCGTGGGCGCCTGATGGTCTTGCATCCACGATTCCCACGCCTTCGCGCGGTCAGTCGAGCACCAGATCGACTTCGACTTGGCGGTCGAATCCGGCGACAAAACCGGGTACAGGAACGTGTAAACCGTCACGTTGTCGATCGACTTCAGCGTGGTTTCGAGCTGCTTGCAGTATGGGCAGTTCGGGTCGGAGAACACCGCGATCTTGCGCGATCCGTTGCCCTTCACGACCTTCACCGCGTTGGCGAACGGCAGGCTTGCGAAGTCGATGCGATTGGTTTCCGACAGGCGCGCTTCCGTCAGATTCTTGCGCGTCTTCGTGTCGACCATGTCGCCGAGCAGCACGTAGTCGCCGTTGGCGTCGCTGTACACGATCTGGCTGCCGAGGTTCACTTCATACAAGCCGGCAATCGGCGACTTGGTCACGCTTTTGATCGTCACGTCCGCGAGACGCGTTTGCAACGTGGCCTTGAGTTTGTCGGTGGACTGGTCGGCTTGCGCGGAGCAGCCGATGGTGACAGCGGCAATCGCAAGCATGGCGGTCGCCATGCGGAAGGTTCGTTTCATGCTGAATTCCTGGTTCAATCGCGCGCTGCGCGCGTTGTGCGTTCATGCCGTTGCCCTCCTTTGCTTGGGAAGGCCGCAGCAACTGTGCGTTCATGATACCTGTCTCACCGGTTCGGCATGCCGCGCCGGGTTAGAGCCGGGTTAGAGTCGGGTAGAAGCCGTAATGCGGCCCGCCTTTCAGCCGAGCGCGGCCGACACGAGCCAGCGCTTGATGAACGGCTGCGCACCGACGAAAGCCATGCCGCTATTGCGCACGATCTTGGCCAGCGGGCCGGGCACGGAAAACAGTTTTTGCAGACCGTCGGTGGCGATCATCAGCGCACGAATGTCTTCGCGGCGCGCGCGTTCGTAGCGCCGCAGCAGGACCATGTCGCCGAGATCGCGAAACGACTCCTTGCCCGCGACGACATCGGCAAGCGCAGCGACGTCGCGCAAACCGAGGTTCATGCCCTGCCCGGCGAGCGGATGGATCAGATGCGCGGCGTCGCCGACCAGCGCGACGCGCGGCGCCACCAGGCGATCGACAGTTTGCAACGCGAGCGGAAAGCCCTGTGCCGGCGTCACGCAGTCGAGGCCGCCGAGCTGGCCGCCCGTCACGCGCTCCACTTCTGCTGCGAGCTGTGCCGGATCGAGCGCGATCAGCCGCTCGGCGTGCTCCGTGCGCGCCGACCACACGAGCGAAACGTGACCGTCAGGCATCGGCAGCAGCGCGATGATCTCGCCGTCCTTGAACCATTGGTAAGCGGTCTCGCCGTGCGGTTTCTCGGCCTTGAAGTTCGCGACGACGCCGGTCTGCCGGTAGTCGCGCCGGTTCATCTTCGAGCCGATCTGCGCGCGCACCCATGAATGCGCGCCGTCTGCGCCGACGAGCAGATCCGCCGCGAGCACGCTGCCGTTCGCGAGACCGACGCTCGCGCTGTCGGCGGTGAAATCGAGCGCTTGCGCGCGGCTGTCGATCCACGTGAGGTTTGGCTGGAAGCGCAGCGCCGCATCGAGCGCGCGCTCGATCACCGACGACTCGACGATCCACGCCAGTTGCGGCACCGAAGCCTGAAACGCGGAGAAATGCAGTTCGGCGTGGGCGTCGCCGTAGACGCGCATGTCGTAGACGGGACCGAGCCGCGACAAGTCGAGCGCCTGCCAGACGCGCAAGCGCTCGAGCAGCGCCTGGGAACTCGACGACAACGCATACACCCGCGAGTCGAATGAAGCGCCGGCGGCGAGCGGCGCGCAGGGCTGCGCGAGCAGCGCGACGCGCAATCCGCCTTGCGTGAGCGCAAGCGCCGCGGTCTTGCCGACCAGCCCACCGCCGATCACGGCGGCATCGAAAGTCTGATGGTGTGCGTTCATCCGCGCATTATAGCTGCGGGGTTGCGAGGGACGGATCGGGCGCGCAGCTTTCTGAAGCCACGTCAAGAAGCTGATTGGAACGGGTTACAATTGCGCTTTCCGTGACAGAACTCGCCCAGAATCGTCGAGGCAACACCCGCTCTGGCGTCGCGTCCCGCTCCGCTGCGTTCCCTTTGCCGCCAAACGCGAAGGCTTCCCGAATCCTGCACACAGCGTCGAGCGCATCACGCAATTTACTGAATTACTGAAGGATTTCCATGAGCCTCAAATGCGGCATCGTCGGCTTGCCTAACGTCGGCAAGTCCACTCTGTTCAACGCGCTGACCAAGGCGGGCATCGCCGCCGAAAATTACCCGTTCTGCACGATCGAGCCGAACGTCGGCATTGTCGAAGTGCCGGACGCGCGCCTGAAGGCGCTCGCCGAAATCGTCAAACCCGAGCGCATTCTGCCGGCCGTCGTCGAATTCGTGGACATCGCCGGTCTGGTGGCGGGCGCGAGCAAGGGCGAAGGCCTCGGCAACCAGTTCCTCGCGAACATCCGCGAAACCGATGCGATCACGCACGTTGTCCGCTGCTTCGAAGACGAAAACGTGATTCACGTGGCCAACAAGATCGATCCGCTGTCGGACATCGAGGTCATCAACACCGAACTGGCGCTCGCGGACCTCGCAACGGTCGAAAAAGCGCTCGCGCGTTATTCGAAGGCCGCCAAGTCTGGCAACGACAAGGAAGCCATCAAGAACGCCGCGGTGCTGGAAAAGGTGCGTGCGCAACTGGATCAGGCCAAACCGGTCCGGGCGCTCGATCTGTCGGACGAAGAAAAGGCCACGCTCAAGCCGTTCTGCCTGATCACGGCAAAGCCGACCATGTACGTCGCGAATGTGAAGGAAGACGGCTTCACAAATAATCCGCATCTGGACGCGGTGACGAAGTACGCGGCGTCAGAAAACGCGCCGGTGGTCGCCGTTTGCGCGGCAATCGAGGCGGAAATTGCCGACCTCGACGAAGCCGATATGGAAGTGTTCCTCGCCGACATGGGCATGGAAGAGCCGGGCCTGAACCGCGTGATTCGCGCCGGCTTCAAGCTGCTGGGCTTGCAAACCTACTTCACGGCTGGCGTGAAGGAAGTACGCGCATGGACCATTCATGTGGGCGACACGGCGCCGCAAGCTGCGGGCGCGATCCACACGGACTTCGAGCGCGGCTTTATTCGCGCGCAGACCATCTCTTTCAACGACTACATCGCCTATAAGGGCGAGCAAGGCGCGAAAGAAGCCGGCAAGATGCGCGCCGAAGGCAAGGAATATGTCGTGCACGACGGCGACGTGATGAACTTCCTGTTCAACGTGTAACGCCGGCGCTTTCCTCGAGCGCCTAACAGCTGATACTTGGCCGCGTCGCTGCGCGCGGCTCCCGCCTGTATCACATCTGTCAAAGCCCGCTTCGCGCGGGCTTTGTGCTTTTTTGCGGGTTTTGGAAGTGGCTGGCAATGCTGTGCGATCGATCTTGAGCGCGCCAGGATTGTGCGCGGGTGCAGGTGTCGCCCCTAGCTCACCTCAACCTGCTGAGTATTTGATCCAATCGCAAATGTTTCAATTTCATGACATGCGATGTTAAATTGCGGCATTCGGCGTCACTGTAAAAGCGACGCCGGACTGTCATCGAACACAAATAGAATCGCGCGATTCGCAATTGCGCCCTTTCCGCATCTGCTTTGCTGAGATGGGAGGTGGCGCTTTAGCGCTAACTCCTTCCTATCGACCGCGTTGCATGGGATGGGAGTAAGCGCTGAAGCGCTAACTCCCATCGACCGCGTTGCATGGGATGGGAGTAAGCGCTGAAGCGCTAACTCCCATCGACCGCGTTGCATGGGATGGGAGTAAGCGCTGAAGCGCTAACTCCCATCGACCGCGTTGCATGGGATGGGAGTAAGCGCTGAAGCGCTAACTCCCATCGACCGCGTTGCATGGGATGGGAGTAAGCGCTGAAGCGCTAACTCCCATCGACACAGGAGACTAATCGATGAGTTTGAAGCCGCTGTTCCGTTCGCTTTCCGTTGCCGCCGTGCTGGGCGCGGGCATTATGGCCACCAGCCAGACGGCCCAGGCCGCCACCGAAATCCAGTTCTGGCACGCAATGGAAGCCGCTCTGGGCGAACGTCTGAACGATATCGCCAACGCGTTCAATGCGTCGCAATCCGACTACAAGATCGTGCCGGTGTTCAAAGGCACTTACGACCAGACGCTTGCCGCCGGCATCGCCGCTTACCGCAGCGGCAACGCGCCAGCCGTCCTGCAAGTCTACGAAGTCGGCACCGCGACCATGATGCAGGCGAAGAAGGCTGTCATTCCCGTATCGGAAGTGTTCAAGCAAGCCGGCGTGCCGCTCGACGAGAAAGCGTTCGTGCCAACCATCGCCAGCTATTACAGCGACGCCAGAAGCGGCCAGTTGATCTCGATGCCGTTCAACAGCTCGACGCCGGTTCTCTACTACAACAAGGACGCGTTCAAGAAAGCCGGCCTCGATCCGAACCAGCCGCCGAAGACATGGGCCGAACTACAGGTCGACGCGCAGAAGCTCAAAGCCTCCGGCATGGCGTGCGGTTATTCATCGGGCTGGCAAAGCTGGATCCAGTTGGAGAACTACAGCGCGTGGCATGGCGCGCCGTTCGCGTCGAAGAACAATGGATTTGACGGCGCCGACGCGCAACTCGAATTCAACAAGCCGCTGCAGGTCGCGCACATCCAGTTCCTGCAGAACATGCAGAAGGAAGGCTCGTTCACCTACGTTGGCCGCAAGGACGAACCCGTCTCGAAGTTCTACAGCGGCGATTGCGGGATCATCACGAACTCGTCGGGCTCGCTTGCCACCATCAAGAAGTACGCGAAGTTCAACTTCGGCACCGGCATGATGCCTTTCGACGCGAACGTGAAGGGCGCGCCGCAGAACGCGATAATCGGCGGTGCGAGCTTGTGGGTGTTGGCGGGCAAAGACCCGGCTGTCTACAAGGGCGTGGCGAAATTCCTGTCGTATCTGTCGTCGGCGCCGGTTGCCGCCAAGTGGCATCAGGACACGGGCTACCTGCCGGTCACGACCGCCGCTTATCAGTTGACGCAACAACAGGGCTTCTACGAGAAGAACCCGGGCAGCGACACTGCCATCAAGCAGATGCTCAACAAGCCGCCCCTGCCGTACACGAAGGGTCTGCGTTTGGGCAACATGCCGCAGATCCGCACGATCATCGACGAAGAGCTCGAACAGGTGTGGGCTGAGAAGAAAACGCCGCAACAGGCGCTCGACTCGGCGGTTTCGCGTGGCGACGAGTTGCTGCGGCGCTTCGAAAAAGCCGGCAGTTAAGCGCAGTATCGGTCTGCGCAGCTCGTGTAGACCATGCGGTTCATGCAGCAATAGCGGTGAACAACCGCAACCCGGCGCAATAAAAGCATAAAGCCAGTCGGCAGGGTTTCGACGCAATCGCGTCGAAACCCGCTTGCAGCAACCCTTGGGAATCTTCGATGGAAAAGCGCTCCCGCTTCGGCACCAGTCTGCTGCCCTACCTGCTCGTCGCGCCGCAACTGGCGATCACCGCGCTGTTTTTTCTGTGGCCCGCGGGCGAAGCGCTGTGGCAATCCACACAAAGCCAGGACGCCTTTGGCACATCGAGCGAATTTGTCGGGCTCGCCAACTTCCGCCAACTGTTCGCCGATCCGCTCTACCTGTCATCGTTCAACACGACGCTGATTTTCTGTGCGCTCGTCACCGTTTCCGGCCTCGTCATTTCGCTGCTGCTGGCCGTTTGCGCCGACCGCGTCACGCGCGGCGCGAAGGCTTACCAGACGCTGCTGATCTGGCCGTATGCGGTCGCGCCGGCAATCGCGGCCGTGTTGTGGTCGTTTCTGTTCAACCCCAGTATCGGCCTCGTCACATTCGCGCTCGCAAAGTACGGCATCGTCTGGAATCACGCGCTCAATGCGGGACAGGCGATGTTTCTCGTCGTGCTAGCGTCGGTGTGGAAGCAGGTCAGCTACAACTTCCTCTTCTTCTATGCGGGCTTGCAGGCGATTCCGCGCTCGTTGATCGAAGCTGCGGCCATCGACGGCGCCGGTCCCGTGCGACGCTTCTTCGGCATCGCACTGCCGCTGTTGTCGCCGACCAGCTTCTTCCTGCTGGTCATCAACATCACCTACGCATTTTTCGACACGTTCCCCGTGATCGACGCAGCGACCGGCGGCGGTCCCGCGCAATCGACGCGCACGCTGATCTACAAGATTTTCGCGGAAGGCTTCCAGGGACTCGACATCGGCAGTTCCGGCGCGCAGTCGGTGGTTCTGATGGTGATCGTCGTCGCGTTGACGGTCGTGCAATTCCGCTTTATCGAACGCAGGGTTCAATACTCATGATCGAAAACCGCCGCGGTTTCGACCTCTTCTGCCACGCGGTGCTGATACTCGGCGTCGCGTTGGTGGTGTTTCCGGTCTACGTCGCGTTCTGCGCGGCGACCATGAGCGAGCACGAAGTGTTCACCGTGCCGCTCTCGCTGGTGCCGAGTTCGCATCTCTTCGAAAACGTCACGACGGTCTGGGCGCACGGCAGCGGGAACGCGGCGGCACCCTTCGGCCGCATGCTGTTCAACAGCCTCGTCATGGCGCTTGCCATCGCTATCGGCAAGATCGCCGTGTCGATGATCTCCGCTTTCGCGATCGTGTTTTTCCGCTTTCCGTTTCGCAATCTGTCGTTCTGGCTGATCTTCATCACGTTGATGCTGCCGGTCGAAGTCCGCATTTTTCCGACCGTGCAAGTCGTCTCGTCGATGCACCTCAGCAATACCTATAGCGGCTTGACGTTGCCGCTGATCGCCTCGGCCACTGCCACGTTTCTTTTCCGTCAGTTCTTCATGACCTTGCCCGATGAGTTGATGGAAGCCGCGCGCATCGACGGTGCGGGCGCCATGCGCTTCTTCTGGGACGTCGTGCTGCCGCTGTCCAAAACCAACATGGCGGCGCTGTTCGTGATCACGTTCATTTACGGCTGGAATCAATACTTGTGGCCGATTCTGATTACGAGCCAGCAGTCGCTGACAACGGCCGTGGTCGGCATCAAGAGCATGATCGCGTCGGGCGACACCGCAACGGAATGGCATCTGGTGATGACGGCCACGCTGCTCGCCATGCTGCCGCCGCTCGCCGTCGTGCTGACCATGCAACGCTGGTTCGTGCGCGGACTCGTCGATGCGGAAAAATGAAAGCGCCTCGCCAGCGCATCAATGCACTGACGCCGCACAGGCAACAGATAAACGACACGAAACGAAGGGCTAAAACCGCATGGCTGCACTGACACTGCAAGGCGTTAAAAAAACCTACGACGGCAAACAGTTTGTGTTGCACGGCATCGACGTCGACGTGAACGACGGCGAGTTCGTCGTGATGGTCGGGCCGTCGGGTTGCGGCAAATCCACATTGCTGCGGATGGTCGCCGGGCTCGAGCGGATCTCCGAAGGCACCATCTCGATCGCCGGGAAAGTGGTCAACGAGCTGGAGCCGAAAGACCGCAACATCGCGATGGTGTTTCAGAACTACGCGCTTTATCCGCATATGAGCGTGGCGGAAAACATGGGCTACGCGCTGAAGATCGCGGGAGTCGACCGGGCGCAGATCGCGCAACGCGTGAACGCCGCCGCGCAGATTCTCGAACTCGAACCGCTGCTGCAGCGCAAGCCACGCGAGCTGTCGGGCGGACAGCGTCAGCGCGTGGCAATGGGCCGCGCGATCGTGCGCGAACCCGCCGTGTTCCTGTTCGACGAACCGCTGTCCAATCTCGATGCGCGTCTGCGCGTGCAAATGCGGCTCGAAATCCAGCGGCTGCATGCTCGGCTAGCGACCACGAGCCTCTACGTGACGCACGATCAGATCGAAGCGATGACGCTGGCGCAACGTGTGATCGTGATGAACAAGGGTCACGCCGAACAGATCGGCGCGCCAACCGAAGTCTACGAGCGGCCCGCAACCGTGTTCGTCGCCGGCTTCATCGGTTCGCCTGGCATGAATCTGCTGGAAGGCCGCGTGTCCGACGACGGTTTGACTTTCGATGTGGCGGGCAACGGTCCGCAGTTGCCGCTCGCCGGCGTCGCGTCGGTTGGCCGCGAAGTCGCCAAAGGACGCGAGTGGACGCTCGGCATTCGTCCCGAGCACATGAGCCCGGGGCAGGCCGATGCGCCGCATACAACGCTCACCGTCGATTCATGCGAGTTGCTCGGCGCGGACAATCTCGCGCACGGACGTTGGGGTAAGCATGACGTGACAGTGCGATTGCCGCACGCGCACCGGCCGGCGGCCGGCGAAGCGCTGCAGGTCGCGCTGCCCGCCCGGCACTTGCATTTCTTCGATCCGGCAAGCGGGCGGCGGGTGAACTGACAGACGCGGCCACGACAACAATCCATAAAAACCATGCAATGCACTGGCTTGAAAGCCGCTCGCTGCGGCGTTGCAGTCGTGGCGGCGCTGCTGGCCGGCATGTCGCCTGCTTTCGGGTATGTCGCGCCGGGTACGACGCCAAACGAAGCCGACCTCAGCAATCACAACACCTACACCAATCGCGACGGCAACACGGTCCATGCGCCGGCCAAGTCGCTGTCAGGCAAGGCGCCTGAAGGCGCGACGGCGCGCTGCCGCGACGGCAGCTACAGTTTCAGCCGACATCACAGCGGCACATGCTCGAGACACGGCGGCGTAGCCAGCTGGCTATAGACCGCCTACAGCCTCGCAGCAACCCGCAACCGCGCATGCCTCACCGCCGCCGCGCGCTCATGCCGAAGTACAATGCCATCTGCACACGGCCCGCGCGCGGCCGTCGGTGAGGAGAACACTGCGCTTAACACCGCGCTCGACACCGCGCCGGCCAACGCCGGGCGCTCCGCCCGGCCATGACGTCGCCGTAACACGCCGTGGCACCGGTTACCTTTCCACCCGCGACTGCCCGCCCCCTTGCGGCCGGCGTCGCCAACGTCTCGCAAGCAAATGGCCCAATACGTCTTCACCATGAATCGGGTCGGCAAGATCGTGCCGCCCAAGCGTCAAATCCTGAAAGACATCTCGCTGTCCTTTTTTCCCGGCGCGAAGATCGGCCTGCTCGGCCTGAACGGCTCGGGCAAGTCGACGCTGATCCGCATCATGGCCGGTGTGGACAAGGACATCGAAGGCGAAGCCACGCCAATGCCGAACCTGAACATCGGCTATCTGCCGCAGGAACCTCAGCTCGACCCGAACAAGACGGTGCGCGAAACCGTTGAGGAAGGTCTCGGCGATGTGTTCAACGCGCAGAAGAAGCTCGATGAAATCTACGCGGCCTACGCGGAGCCCGACGCCGACTTCGACGCGCTCGCTGCCGAGCAGGCCAAGTACGAAGCAATTCTCGCGACAACCGACGGCGGCAGCGCCGAACAGCAGATCGAAATCGCCGCCGACGCGCTGCGCCTGCCGGCGTGGGACGCGAAAATCGAGCACCTGTCGGGCGGCGAAAAGCGCCGCGTCGCACTGTGCAAGCTGCTGCTCGAAAAGCCCGACATGCTGTTGCTGGATGAGCCGACCAACCACCTCGACGCCGAATCGGTCGACTGGCTCGAACAGTTCCTCACGCGTTTTCCCGGCACCGTCGTCGCGGTCACGCACGATCGCTACTTCCTGGATAACGCGGCCGAGTGGATTCTCGAACTCGACCGCGGCCACGGTATTCCGTGGAAGGGCAACTACAGCAGTTGGCTCGATCAGAAAGAAGAACGCCTGAAGCAGGAAGAGTCGTCGGAATCGGCGCGTCAGAAGGCGATCAAGAAGGAACTGGAGTGGGTGCGGCAAAATCCGAAGGGCCGTCAGGCGAAGTCGAAAGCGCGTATCGCCCGTTTCGAGGAACTGAACAGCCAGGACTACCAGAAGCGTAACGAAACGCAGGAAATCTTCATTCCGGTTGGCGACCGCCTCGGCAATGAAGTGATCGAATTCAAGAACGTCAGCAAATCGTATGGCGACCGTTTGTTGCTCGATAACGTCAGCTTCAAGATTCCGGCGGGCGCGATCGTGGGCATCATTGGTCCGAACGGCGCGGGTAAGTCCACGCTGTTCCGCATGCTCACCGGCCGCGAAGAACCCGATTCGGGCGAGATCGTGAAGGGCCCGACCGTGAAGCTCGCTTACGTGGATCAAAGCCGTGACGCACTGGACCCTTCGAAGACCGTGTTCGAAGAAATCTCCGGCGGTGCGGATGTGCTGACGGTCGGCAAGTATGAAACGCCGTCGCGCGCGTACATCGGCCGTTTCAACTTCAAGGGCGGCGATCAGCAGAAGATCGTCGGCAATCTGTCGGGCGGCGAGCGCGGCCGTTTGCATCTTGCGAAGACGCTGATCGCGGGCGGCAACGTGTTGCTGCTCGACGAACCGTCGAACGATCTCGACGTGGAAACGTTGCGCGCGCTCGAAGACGCATTGCTGGAATTCGCCGGCTCGGTGATGGTGATCTCGCACGATCGCTGGTTCCTCGACCGCATCGCCACGCACATTCTCGCGTTCGAAGGCGATTCGCAAGTTACGTTCTTCGACGGCAACTACCAGGAGTACGAAGCGGACAAGCGTGCACGCCTTGGCGAAGAAGCCGCGCGTCCGAAACGTCTGCGCTACAAGCCGATTACGCGCTAAGACTCGCCGCGTAAAAAGTAGCTGCGGCCTGCCCGTCGGGAGACGGGCGGGTCGCTTCTTGCAGGTCGCTTCATGCGGGTCGCCTCTAACGCGGCTTGCGTCGGCAGCACTCCAATTCCCCTGACTGCAAACATCGGCTCTATAGCAGCCGCACACGCCACATGTCGGCGACGTGCCGACAGGGCACAGCCATTGCTTACCTGGCCGTGCTATATGTCGTTTCGCGCCACGCGTCCACGACGCGCGCATCCGTTACAGCCACGCCGCGCACACGGCACCGAGGAGCACAGCATGGCAATGTCGAGGGGCAAACGCTGGATCGTTGCCGTGGGCAGCGTGCTGGTCGTGCTCGTCGTCATTGCGCTCGGTGTGCTGCAGTACGCGCAGCGTGAAGTGAAAGAACGCGTGGTGGCGGCGCTCGGTCCACTGGGCAGCGCGCAAAGCATCGACGTCGGCCTGACCTCGGTTCATCTCACCAACGTGCTGTTGAAGGCGCCGCCAGGCTGGCCGGCCGGCGATCCATTGAGAGCCGACGAAATCACTATCACGCCGGATATTCGCGACCTGCTCGCGCGGCGCATGCATGTTCGCAGTGTCGTCGTGCGCGGTTTCGATATGGCGGTGGTGCGTACTCAAACCGGTACGATCCGCCTGCTTCCGAATTTGCGACAGTCGGTCACGAGCGCGAACGACGAGGCTAGCGGTGCCGCCGCGGGCGCGACGCCGCGCGAAAAGCAGGTCGATCACATCAGCCTGGAGCAAGGGCGGTTCCATTTCTACGACATGACCGTCGGTCCGCCCGCCTACAAGGTGACGGTAAGCAACGCGAACGCGACGGTCGACAACATTCATCTGCCGGCCCTCACCGAGCCGACCAACGTCAGTGTCAGCGGCTCGATCAAAGGGCCGTCGCACACGGGCACGGTCACATTCGGCGGATGGATCAAGATCGCCAGCAAGGACTCGCAAACGACGAGCACACTGCGCGGCGTCGACGTCGTGATGCTCGATCCTTATCTCGTCAAGAAAGCCGGGGCCGAGGCGCGAGTCACGGGCGGCACGGTCGATTTGAGCGTCGAATCGTCGGTGCGCAACTATCAGTTGCATGCTCCGGGCACGATCACGGTTCACCAGTTGCAGCTCGCGGACACCGGCAGTCCGCTCGACACCTTCATGTCGATTCCGACGAAAGCCGCCGTCGCCGCACTGAAGGCTCGGAACGGCGACATCACGCTGCACTTCGTGCTGGACGGTAACTTGCGCGATCCGAAATTCTCAGTGCAGGAAGGTTTGACGACTCGCATCGCCGCCGGATTCGCGAAAGCGCTGGGTGTCAGTGTGGAAGGCGTGGCAAAAGGCGCGGGAGAAACCGTGAAGGGCTTGGGTAATGCTTTGAAGAATTTGCTCGGGCAGTAGACTTCGTGCAACGAGAAGCGCGTTACTGTAAGCGCGAGGGTTAGACCGACACCCACGCCACTCGCGGCAACAAGAACGCGCTGCGCATGTCGCGTACTGCGTGAAGTGCGAGCGACACGCGCCTGGTCAGACCGGCAAACCCAGTTCCCGCAGCTTCGCTTCTGTTTGCGCGGCGTTCGTGTGATGCACGCCATGCCAGCCGAGTGCGGTGGCGGCTGCGGCGTTCTTCGGGTTGTCGTCGATAAACACTAGTTCGCCCGGCTCGACGCCTAGTAGTTGCGCGTCGATCCGCTCGCGCATTGCCGCAAAAATCGCCGGATCGGGTTTCACCAGCCCCACGCGACCGGAGACGACAATGTCCCGAAAGCGCCGCAGCACCGGATAGTGCTCCCACGCATACGGAAACGTCTCAGCCGACCAGTTCGTCAGACCGAAAAGCGGGACTTCGGCAGCTTCGAGCTTTTCCATGATCGCTACGCCGTCTTCCAGCACGCCGGCCACCATCTCGTGCCAGCGCTCATAGAACGCGCGGATCAGCGCTTCGTGATCGGGAAAGCGGGCGACGAGTTCTTCCGTCGCCTCGACGATCGGCTGACCGCCGTCCTGACGAATCACCCAATCCATCGAGCAGACATGGGTCAGGAACCAGCGTCGCTCGGCTTCGTCGGGAATCAGTTGCCGGTAAAGATATTCGGGACTCCAGTCGATCAGCACGCCGCCGAAATCGAACACGACTGCCTTGATGGTCATGCGCTCTCCGTTAGCTATGCGGTTGCGGTGGCAATTGCGATTGCGGCGCTCACACTGGCTGGGTGCGCAGTTCGAGCCATGCCTTGGCGTCGCCCGAAACATGCGGCGACAGACGCGCGCGCACCGTCTCGTGATAGTCGTTCAGCCACGCGCGCTCGTCGTCGCGCAGCAGCGACAGGTCGAGGCAACGCGTGTCGATCGGGCAAAGCGTTAGCGTCTCGAACTTCAGGAAGTCGCCGAATTCCGTCTCGCCAGCGGGTACGTTCAGCACGAGGTTCTCGATGCGCACGCCCCACTTGCCCGGCCGGTAGATGCCCGGTTCGACCGAGGTGATCATGCCTTCTTCCATTGCCGTCCACGATTCGGCAGGCGCGTAGTGCGAAATCACCTGCGGGCCTTCGTGCACGTTCAGGAAATAGCCGACGCCATGACCGGTGCCGTGCCCGTAATCGGCGCCGGCTTCCCAGATCGGCGCGCGAGCGATTGCGTCGAGCATCGGCGAACGGATGCCGCGCGGGAACCTGGCGCGCGACAATGCCATGGTTCCTTTCAGCACGATCGTGAAATCGCGACGCTGTTCGTCGCTGACGATGCCGACCGGTACGACGCGTGTGATGTCCGTCGTGCCGCTCAAGTACTGTGCGCCGGAGTCGACCAGCAACAGGCCGTTGCCTTCGATCACCGCATGCGATTCGTTGGTGGCGCGATAGTGCGGCATTGCGCCGTTGGCGTTGAAGCCCGCAATGGTCGCAAAGCTCAGCGACACGAAGCCGGGACGACGCGCGCGCGCCGCCGTCAGACGTTCGTCGATCGTGAGTTCGGTGATCGTCTCGCGGCCCAGTGCGCCTTCGAACCACGCGAAGAATTCCGCGAGTGCGGCGCCGTCCTGCTCCATGGTCTCGCGCACGTGCCTGGCCTCAGCCTCGGTCTTGCGCGACTTGAAGAACGTGGACGGATTGACTGCCTCGACCACTTTCACCGTCGACGGCACCGATTCCAGCGAGCCATATGTAATGCGGCGCGGGTCGATGAGCAGCGTCGTGCCGGCGGGCAGCGCAGAGAGCGCCTCCGCGGCTTTCGCATATGGCTCGACGCTGACGCCGTCGCGTGCAAGAGCCTCGGCGAGCGCCTGCGGCACCTTGCCGTCGGCAATGAACAGCGACGCGCGGTCTTCGCCGATCAGCGCGTGCGCCACGAAGACCGGGTTATAGCTGACGTCGGCGCCCCGCAAATTCAGCAGCCACGCGAGGTCGTCAAGCGTGGAAATGAAGTGCCATTGCGCGCCCTTCTCCGCCATTGCCCGACGGACCTGCGCCAGCTTTTCCGAACGCGCGACGCTTGCATGCGGCGCCGCGTGCTCGAAGACGGCGGCAACCGGCAGCGTCGGACGCTGCGGCCAGATCGCGTCGAACAGATCGACGTCGGTGCGCAGCTTCACGCCGCGCGCCGTGAGGGCCTGGGTCAGAGCCCGCGCGGCCGCCACGCCGAGCACCGCGCCGTCCACGCCGACCGCGCTACCGGGCGCAACGTTCTGGGCGAGCCAATCGAAATGCGGCGCGGTTTGCTGGCCACCCGTCATTTTCATGAGTTGAACGCCGGTGCCCGCGAGTTGCGCGTTGGCCTGCTCCCAATAGCGGCTGTCGGTCCAGACGCCTGCAAAGTCCGCAGTGACGACGAGCGTGCCCGCCGAGCCGGTGAACCCGGAAAGCCATTCCCGCCCCTGCCAACGCCCTGGCAAATATTCGGACAAGTGCGGATCCGCCGACGGCACGAGGTAAGCGGCGACGCCTTCGCGTGCCATCGCGCTGCGCAACGTGGCGAGCCGTTCGGGGATGGGAGAAGTATGGGGAAGTCGGGCATTCATGGAAGTCACCTGCAAATATTCATCGACGGGAAAGCGAGCCGACCGTCACGGCAACGGCGATCATGGCGATGGCCGTGCAAACAGGCCATTCGAGCGTCTCACCGTCATGGAAAAGGCCAATCACATTGCCGGCCATGCGCGCGACGCTCGCGCCCACTATTCCGGCAAGCACCGCCACCCACAAGCGGGCGCGGCTAGAGCGGTTCAAGCGGCGCAGCGGATGCAACCACCACCCCGCGATACCGATTGCTGCCCCCAACACGACGATTCCGGGCCAGCCCATCAGCGGCCGGTCTCGCGCAGTTTCGGATTTGTCTTATGGGCGCGAGGCTCGACGACAGCTAGCATTTTTGTCTCTTTCTCAAAAAAATCAGCACGGCGCTTTCCGCACAGCGGTTGAGTTTAGGGGTCGGGGTGACGTTAGGCAAGCTATAGGCCTTACGGAAAAGCCTGGTTCCCGGCCGTCGTCGAGCTCAACGCGCCCATGCGAATTGCCCTTATCGAGCCGGATACAAGTCACGCCAAACTGGTCACCCGGCTTGTTTTCGCCGGCGGCCACGTGTGTCAGCACTTCACTACCAGCGTCCCCTTCCTTGCACAGGCCGCAGATCAGTTCTTCGATTTGCTGATCACCGAAAACTGGGCCGGCGATCACTCAGCCGAAGACGTCATCGCGCACGCCCGCGCGATCCTGCCGAGCCTGCCGGTTATCGTGTTGATGACGGAGCCGCGCGAAAGCCAGATCGTCGCCGTGCTCCACGCGGGCGCCGACGACTGCGTGACCAAACCGGTCCGTGGCCCCGAGATGCTCGCGCGAGTAGACGCGCTGCTGCGGCGCGCGGGACTGCGCCGGCCGCCCAATCGCCGGCACGACGTAATCCGCGGCTATGCGTTCGACACCGGAAACTTCGCCGTGACGTTCCGTCAGCGCACGGTCACGCTGACGCCGAAGGAATTCCGCTTCGCGCTGCTGCTGTTCTCCAATCTGTCGCGGCCCGTGTCGCGCGCGCACATCCTCGAAACCGTGTGGGCGCGCCGCCGCGACGTAAAGTCGCGCACCGTCGACACCCATGCGTCGCGCGTGAGGTCAAAGCTGGAGCTGCGCCCGGAGTTGGGCTATTCGCTAACGCCGCTCTACGGCTATGGCTATCAACTGGACGCATTCCCGCCGGAAGGAGTCGCCGCGCCCGGCTGAGCGGGCGTCACAATGTAAGAATCGTGAAAACGCTATAATATCGAGCTAAACCATAGCTCCCCAGAATGCAGCTTCTAACGATCGGAATCAATCATCACACTGCGCCTGTCGCCTTGCGCGAACGCGTGGCGTTTCCGCTCGAACAGATCAAGCCCGCATTGGACACTTTCAAAAGCGTCTGGCTGGGAGCCGCGGCCCGCACCGCGCCTGAAGCGGCGATTCTGTCCACCTGCAATCGCACCGAACTCTACTGCGCGACCGACGACCAGGCCGTGCGTGAAGCCGCGATCCAGTGGCTGTCCCGTTATCACAACCTGCCCATCGAGGAACTCGCGCCGCACGTCTACGCGTTGCCGCAGTCCGAAGCCGTGCGCCACGCGTTTCGGGTCGCCTCCGGCCTGGATTCCATGGTGCTGGGCGAGACGCAAATCGTCGGACAAATGAAGGACGCCGTTCGCACGGCATCTGAAGCCGGCGCGCTGGGCACGTATCTGAACCAGTTGTTTCAGCGCACCTTCGCCGTCGCGAAGGAAGTGCGGAGCACGACCGAGATCGGCGCGCAATCCGTTTCCATGGCCGCCGCCGCGGTCCGGCTGGCTCAGCGCATTTTCGACAAGGTGTCGAATCAGCGCGTGCTGTTTATCGGCGCCGGCGAAATGATCGAGTTGTGCGCCACGCACTTTGCCGCACAGCAACCGCGCGAACTCGTGGTCGCCAACCGCACGGCTGAGCGCGGCACGCGACTCGCCGAGCGCTTCAACGGACGCGCCATTCCGTTGTCCGATCTGCCGACTCGCATGCACGAGTTCGATATCATCGTGTCGTGCACGGCTTCCACGTTGCCGATCATCGGTCTCGGCGCAGTGGAGCGCGCAGTGAAAGCGCGTCGCCATCGGCCAATTTTCATGGTCGATCTGGCTGTTCCGCGTGACATTGAACCGGAAGTCGGTCAGCTTGAAGACGTGTTCCTCTATACCGTCGACGACCTCGGCGCGATCGTCCGCGAAGGCAATGCGTCGCGGCAGGCGGCCGTTGCGCAGGCCGAAGCGATCATCGAAACGCGCGTGCAGAACTTCATGCAGTGGCTCGAAGCGCGCAGCATCGTGCCTGTGATCCGCCATATGCATACGCAAGCCGACGTACTGCGCCGGGCCGAAGTCGAACGTGCGCAGAAAATGCTCGCGCGTGGCGACGATCCTGCCGCTGTGCTCGAAGCGCTTTCGCAAGCGCTCACCAACAAACTGATCCACGGTCCGACCCACGCGCTCAACCGCGCGAGCGGCGAGAACCGCGACACGCTCATCGAATTGATGAGCGGGTTCTACAAACACTCCGGTTCCACGGAGCGTTAGCGGCGCGCATGCCGCCTGTCCGCGCCACCCGCAAGTGGCCCGCGACGTGCTTCTGCCCTTGGGCATCCGCCCACTTCCTAGTTGTCGTCCTTGCCGGAGTCCGCTCCGATACCCGCCTGATGAAAACGAGCATGCAACGCAAGCTCGACCAGCTGACTACCCGGCTGGCCGAACTTAACGACCTGTTGAGCCGAGAGGACATCACAGCGAACCTCGACCAGTATCGCAAGCTCACGCGCGAACACGCCGAGCTCGGACCGGTTGTCGAGCAATACGCGCTCTGGCGCCAGGCCATGCACGACGCCGCCACCGCGCAGGAACTGCTCGCGGATGCTTCCATGCGCGAGTTCGCGGAAGAAGAAATTCGCGCGGCCCGCGAGCGGATGGAACAGCTCGGCGGCGAACTGCAGAAAATGCTGCTGCCGAAAGACCCGAACGACGACCGCAACATCTTCCTCGAAATTCGCGCGGGGACGGGCGGCGACGAGTCCGCGCTCTTCGCCGGCGATCTTTTGCGCATGTATCTGCGTTATGCCGAGCGTAATCGCTGGCAGGTCGAGATGATGTCGGCAAGCGAATCCGACCTGGGCGGCTATAAGGAAGTGATCGTGCGAATCGCTGGCGAAGCCGCCTATTCGAAGCTCAAGTTCGAGTCCGGCGGGCACCGCGTGCAGCGCGTGCCGGCTACGGAAACGCAGGGCCGCATTCACACCTCCGCGTGCACGGTTGCCGTGATGCCGGAGGCGGACGAAATCGGCGAGGTTGAAATCAATCCGGCCGATTTGCGGATCGACACGTTCCGCGCGTCCGGCGCCGGCGGCCAGCACATCAACAAGACGGACTCGGCCGTGCGCGTTACGCACTTGCCGACGGGGATCGTCGTCGAATGTCAGGACGACCGTTCGCAGCACAAGAACAAGGACCGCGCATTGAAAGTGCTGGCGGCTCGCATCAAGGACAAGCAGTCGCACGAGCAGCAGGCAAAGGAAGCCGCCACGCGTAAGAGCCTGATCGGCTCGGGCGATCGCTCCGAGCGGATTCGCACCTACAACTTCCCGCAAGGACGTCTGACAGACCATCGGATCAATCTGACGCTGTATCGCCTCGACGCGATTATGGACGGTGACCTGGATGAGTTAATCGGTGCACTTGTCAGCGAGCATCAGGCCGAGTTGCTCGCTTCGCTTGGCGATGCGGACTAAGCACCCATGACGTCGAACGCCCCAGCCGATCGCGACAATGCGGCCACGCCCGCCGCGCTGCTGCGCGCCTCGCCGCTGCCGTCGCTCGAAGCGCGGATTCTGCTCACGCATGTGCTCGGCTGGCGGCAAACGCAATTGATCACGCGCGCAGACGAAGCGCTCGACAGCGAATCGGTTCAGCGTTATCTGGCATTACAAACGCGTCGCGTAGCGGGCGAGCCGGTGGCGCAACTTGTCGGCGTCCGCGAATTTTTCGGGCTTGATTTCGAGGTCACGCCGCATGTGCTGATTCCCCGTCCCGAAACCGAATTGCTGGTCGAAACGGCACTCATCGCGATGGAAAATCTCGTACGCCCACGCGTGCTCGATCTCGGTACCGGCACGGGCGCGATTGCGGTGGCAATCGCGTCGATGCGTCCGGACGCACGAGTCAGCGCGCTCGACCGTTCGGCGGAGGCACTTGCCATCGCCTCGCGCAACGCCGCGCGCCTGCTCGATCCGAAACGGCCAGGCGGCGCTGTGACATTCGCACAAAGCGACTGGTACGACTCGCTGGACGAGGCACTTCGGTTCGACCTGATAGTCAGCAACCCGCCGTATATCGCGAGCGGCGACCCGCATCTTTTGCAGGGCGATCTGCGCTACGAACCGCGCGGCGCGCTCACCGACGAAGCGGACGGCCTCAGCGCGATCCGGGCGATCGTCTCGGGCGCGCCTCGTCGTCTTGCCGCAAACGGCGTACTGTGGATGGAGCACGGCTACGATCAGGCTGAAGCCGTGCGCGCGCTTCTGGTCGCGCAAGGTTTCACGCAGGTCCAATCGGAGCGCGATCTTGCAGGCATCGAGCGGATCTCCGGCGGTCGGCTCGCTGACTGACAGAGCCTGGCGTCAGCCGCCACAGCCATCGCAATAGCCGCGACGAGCGAATGGACAAAGCGGCCGTCGGTCGGCGCAAGCGATTTCCGCTATCATTTCAGCCTATTCCCTACACCTACCGGAACCGCAAGGTCAGTCATGGATACGCAACAACGCATCAAGCAAATCGTCGACGAAAACAACGTCGTGCTCTTCATGAAGGGCAGCGCCCAGTTCCCGATGTGCGGCTTTTCGGGCCGCGCAATCCAGATTCTGAAGGCATGCAACGTCAATGAATTCAAGACGGTCAACGTGCTCGAAGACGACGAAGTCCGTCAGGGCATCAAGCAGTTCTCGAATTGGCCGACCATTCCGCAGCTTTACGTGAAGGGCGAATTCGTCGGTGGCTCGGACATCATGATGGAAATGTACGAATCGGGCGAATTGCAGCAGCTGTTTGCCGCAGCCTGACCGTCTGCTTCAAAGCCGATCCTGGAAGGCGCCGCGAGCCATGGGAACACGCGCTGCGGCGCCCCGCCGGCTGATTGTCGCGATCACCGGCGCGACGGGCGCCGTTTACGGCGTTCGTCTGCTGCAGACGCTGCGCAAGCTCGGCGGCGTTGAAAGCCATCTGCTGATTTCCAGCGCGGGGTGGCTCAACATTCAGCATGAGTTGAACCTAAGCAAGCAAGACGTCCATCCGCTCGCCGATGTAGTCCATTCGGTGCGCGACGTCGGCGCGAGCATCGCGTCCGGCTCTTTCGCGACCGACGGCATGATCGTCGCGCCGTGTTCGATGAAAACGCTCGCCAGCGTCGCGCATGGTCTATCCGACAATCTGATCACCCGTGCTGCCGACGTCACCCTCAAAGAGCGCCGCCGGCTCGTGCTGCTGGTGCGCGAAACGCCGTTCAATCTCGCGCATTTGCGCAATATGACGGCGGTCACCGAAATGGGCGGCGTGATTTTTCCGCCCTTGCCTGCTTTCTACAACCAACCCGCCACCATCGACGAGATGGTCGATCACACTGTTTCCCGCGTGCTCGATCTGTTCGCGCTCGGGCCCGCCTTGTCGCCTGCGTGGGCGGGACTGCGCGGCGCTGACGAGTAGGTCCCGCTCGGCTTTCGCGTGTGGGCATGCGGCGGGCACCTTTTCACGATTCCAGACACGCCTGCCGGGAAATGACGGCCCGCAGCGCTTGCGGTCGATCATTGCCAACCGCTGGAAGAGAATCAAATCCGGTTTGAGCCGTTTATCAAACAGCGGTGCGGCTCTATATTGGTAGTAACCGAACTTTCGAGCGCGCCTCCCGGCGCCCTGCTGCCATGAACCGCTTACCGTCGCTTTTTCTTTCCCACGGCGCGCCGACGTTGCCGATCGACCCATCGCTGCCGTCCGCTGAATTCGGCGTGCTCAGTTCGCAATTGGCGCGGCCTGAGGCCGTGTTGATGCTGTCAGCCCATTGGGGCACGGCGCAGCCGGTCGCAAGCACATCGACAAAACCGGAAACCATCCACGACTTTTACGGCTTTCCGCGCCAGCTGTATGAGATTCAGTATCCGGCGCCGGGCGCGCCCGATCTCGCGCGACGTGCAGCCGTTTTGCTCGGCGATAGCGGCATTCACGCCGACGTACAGCCGCATGGACTCGATCACGGCGCATGGGTGCCGATGTTATTGATGTTCCCCGACGCCGACGTGCCCGTCGCCCAGTTGTCGATCCAGCCGCACCTGGACGCCGAACATCACTTTCGCGTCGGCCGCGCGCTGCGCTCACTCAGGCAGCAAGGCGTGATGGTGATCGGCTCCGGACAGATCACGCACAATCTGCGCGCCGCGGATTTCTCCGCGCAACCCGAAGATGCAGATCCGCGCGTCGCCGAGTTCACCGACTGGTTCGAAGCGAGGCTCGCCGCGCATGACATCGACGCGTTGCTCGACTACCGCCGTCAGGCGCCGCACGCGGTGCTAATGCACCCGACCGACGAGCACCTCCTGCCGGTGTTCGCAGCGCTCGGCGCGGCCGACGACGATTATTCGCTGACGGTTCAATCGCTCGGCACGTATCAGCGTTCGCTTGCCATGACGAACTACGTGTTTGGAACAGCCTGAGCGGCGACATGGCCGCGTGCGCCGCAAACGCAGACCAGGCAAACCGCTGCAAAACGAAAAACCCCGCCTGAGCAGAACTCAGGCGGGGTTTTTTACGTCATGCAGGACCTTGAACGGCCCGGGCAGCGCCTTAATGCGCGCCGATTCCCTCGAGCACTTCGTCGTGCGTCTGACGCTCTTCCAGATACTCCGAGCGGTAGCCGCTGTGCACGCCCCAGTAATAGAACACGAGCGAGAACGCAATCACGACCAGCATGTCCCAGCCGTACGGCAAGATGCCGTGGCCGCCGAACTCCTTGCTGCCGATCAGCGACAGAATCGCCATTATCGGCAGATAGGCGACCAGCCACCATGCCGCCTTCAGATCGCGGCCCCAGCCGGCAAAACCGGACTTCGCCTGGAAGTAAAAGTACACGGGCAGCGCGACGACCATCAACAGAATGATCTCGCCCGTCAGCGGCCATTTGGCCCAATAGAGAATCAGCGATGCGCATACGAACGCGAACGGTGCGATCACCTGCATGCCCGGGATATGCAGCGGGCGCTCGAGGTCGGTCGCCGCGCGGCGCAGCGCCATCAGGCTGATCGGGCCGGTCAGGTACGAAATCACGGTCGCAACGGAAATCACCGCCGCGAGCGAACTCCAGCCGCGGAAGAAAAACAGGAAGATGAACGAGACCAGCAGGTTAAACCACATCGCCGGCCGCGGCACGCCGTAGAACGGATGCACGTTGCCGAAGATCTTCGGCATGGTGTTGTTGCGCTCCATCGCGTAGATCATGCGCGTGGTGGTCGCCATGTAGGTCGTGCCGGTGCCGCTCGGGCTGACGAACGCGTCGACGTACAGCAGAATGGCCAGCCAGTTCAGATTCAGCGCGATCGCCAGTTCCGCGAACGGCGAAGCGAAGTTGAAGTGGCTCCAGCCCTTCATTACGTCGGCGGGGCTCACCGCGCCGATATACGCGACCTGCAGCAGCACGTAGATCACGAGCGCGAGCAGGATCGAGCCGATCACCGCAAACGGCACGCTCTTGGCCGGATTGCGCGCTTCACCGGCGAGGTTGATCGGGCTTTGGAAACCGTTGAACGCGAACACGATGCCGCTCGTCGCAACCGCGGTCAGCACAGCCGACCAGCCGTACGGCGCGAACGTGCTGGTTTCACCGAAGTTTTCCTTGTGAAAGCCGGTCAGCATCAGGCCGAGAATCGTCGCGCCCGGAATCAGGAACTTGAAGATCGTGATCGCCGAGTTGGCGCGCGCGAAGAGTTTCACGCCCCAGTAGTTCAGCAGGAAGTAAATGATCACGAGGGCCGCCGAGAGCAGCAGCCCGTTCGTAGTCAATGAGCCGTCGACAAATAGCGCGTGCGCCCACTCGTACGGCCACGTGCTCATGTATTGAATGGATGCCTCGGCTTCGATCGGAATCACCGAAACAATGGCGATCCAGTTCGCCCATGCGCTAATGAAACCGACCAGCGCGCCGTGCGAATAGCGGGCGTAACGCACCATCCCGCCGGACTCGGGAAACATGGCGCCGAGTTCGGCGTAGGTCAGTGCAATAGCGAGAATTACGACAGCGCCGATAATCCACGCGCAGATCGATGCCGGGCCCGCGATTTTCGCGGCCTTCCAGGCGCCGAACAGCCAGCCGGAGCCGATGATCGAACCTAGGCCGGTCAGCATGAGTGCGAACGGCCCGATGTTCCGTTGTATAGAACTTTTCACGTCTTCTCCTGTTTCAGAACCATGTCGGCACCCTACGACCGGCGCTCGTGGCGCTGAAAACGGGTGACACGCATGTATGCGCGGCGGTTATCCATAGGTGCAACCGGCGCGGGCGCGTAGTTTAACGGTTGCACCCGGAGCCTGCAGTGAAACTCAGGGTTCTCCCTAGCAAAAAAGACGCCCGTCCAGCAAGGTTTGTAAGCAACTTTTCATTGCGCTATCGCGAATTTTTGTAAAGTTGCCGCCCGAGTGTTGACCTTCTCTCGAAATCGCCGTATAACGTTCGGGCAGGATTTCAAGCGGCGAGTGAATTGGTCTTTCGTAGTTCGCCCATCAACGGTACTCCGGTTGGTCCCATTACCCCCTTCCTTGATTTTCATGCACCCATTGGGCTTCGGCCTTATTTACCATCTTTAGGAACAAGTAATATGGAAACCGGTACCGTCAAGTGGTTCAATGACGCAAAGGGCTTTGGCTTTATCACGCCTGACGGCGGCGGCGAAGATCTGTTCGCGCATTTCTCGGAAATCCGCACGGAAGGCTTCAAGACGCTGCAAGAGAACCAAAAGGTCACGTTTGAAGTGAAGACGGGCCCGAAGGGCAAGCAAGCTGCGAACATCAAGCCGGTGTAAGCGCTACGCTGCTTCCTTCTGGACGCAAAAAACCCCGCCAAGGCGGGGTTTTTTTATATCAGTCTCCATTGCAAGCGGTGATTATCTTCGCAGTATGCGAGCGGTGATTTCCGGTTATCCGAACACGCGTTGCGCGTGAATACCGAGTCCCGTTGCGACACTCGCAAGACGATCGCCGAATACTGCTTCTGCATCCGGAAAAGCCTGCGCCAATGCGCCGGATAGAAACGCGAGCCCCGTCGAGCCGCCCGTGAAGTAAATCGCGCTTACGTCGCGGATCGAAACACCGGCCGCCTGCACCGTGTCGCGCGCAGCCGCCACGATGCGGCGCGTTTCTTCCTGACCCGCTTCGATAAGCTGGGCTTCGTCGAATGCGAGACGCAGATCGTCCTCCACTTCGTCGAGGTCGATCACGGTTTCGCCGCCCGCCGCGACGCCGATCTTCGCTTCTTCCGCGTGCGCCGCGAGCGCATGCCCAAGGCGCCGCTCCACCACGCGCATCAAGCGGTCATGGTGCTTGACCTCGGTGAACAGATGCCGCATGAGTCCCAGTTCGCTGACGCGCTTCGGCGCATAAACAGTGTTGATCAGATGCCAGGTCGCCAGATCGAAATAGACGCGGTTCGGAATCTCGCGGCCTTCCGGATCGAGCGTCTGATAGCCGAGTTCGCGCAGAATGGTCGTTAATTCGACGCGGCGGTCGAAGTCCGTGCCCGCGACGTGCACGCCGTGGTGAGCAAGCACATCGTCCTTACGCTCCACCCGCTTCATCCGCTCGGGGCCGACGCGCACCAGCGAAAAGTCCGATGTACCGCCGCCGATGTCGGCCACCAGCACCAGCCCTTCTCGCGTGAGACGCGATTCGTAGTCGAATGCTGCGGCGATCGGCTCAAACTGAAAGTGAATGTCCCGCAAACCGACCGCGCGCGCCGCCGCTTCGAGCTGCTTTTGCGCCATCTGATCGGCGCGCGGATCGTCGTCGACGAAGAAAACCGGGCGACCCAGCACCGCGCGATCGATCGGCGCCCCGGCGCTTTTTTCCGCAGAGCGCTTCAGATGGTCGAGGAAAATCGCAATCACATCGGTGTACTTGATTGCGGAGCCGTCGCCGAGGTCAGTCGAGTTGTCGGCAAGCGGCGAGCCCAGAATGCTTTTCATCGAGCGCATCAGGCGGCCGTCGAAACCGTCGATGTACGCCGCAAGCGCCGCGCGCCCGAATTCGCGCGTGTCCTCGTCGGTATTGAAGAAAACGGACGTGGGCAGCGTCGTATAGGCGCCTTCGACCGGCGCGAGCCTCAGCGCAGCGCCGTCGGGAACGGCTACAGCCGAGTTGGAAGTACCGAAGTCAATCGCGCAATAGTTCATGGCAGGAATCGCCGCTAACGGCTGGCGCGGACAGGAAGGGGGAGCGGCTTTGTATCACGAAAGCCGGATCAGCATCAACTTGCCAATAGAAGCGCAAGCGGGCCGTTGCGGAATACAAATTGCTGGCTCCTGCTGCCTGAGTGCCGGATTCGGCGCTGACTCAACCTGATCTACCGGCAAAGTGTCGCCGCAAAATATCGCCATCAAGGAGACCATCAGCAATGAGCGCGCCGCCTGTCGCCGATGCCGAGCGCAAAACAACAGCGACCATCGAAACCGATTTGCCGTCGCGGCTCGACCGACTGCCCTGGGGGCGTTTTCACACGCTGATCGTCCTGGCGCTAGGGGTGACATGGCTGCTCGACGGACTCGAAGTGACACTGGCCGGGGCGGTTGCGAGCGCGCTGAAGGCGAGCCCGGCGCTGCATTTCACCAATGCGGACGTGGGCCTCGCCGGCAGCGCTTACATCGCCGGCGCCGTACTTGGTGCGCTCGGCTTCGGCTGGCTCACTGACCGGCTGGGCCGTCGAAAACTGTTTTTCATTACGCTGGGACTGTATCTCGCCGCGACCGCTGCGACCGCGGTTTCGTGGAATCTCGCCAGCTTTCTGCTGTTCCGCTTTTTGACGGGCGCGGGCATTGGCGGCGAATACACCGCAATCAATTCGACGATTCAGGAGTTCACGCCGCCTCGCGTGCGCGGCTGGGTCGATCTGGCGATCAACGGCACCTTCTGGGTCGGCGCCGGGCTCGGCGCGGCGGGCTCGCTGATTCTGCTCGATCCTCACGTCGTGCCGGGCGACTGGGGCTGGCGTGCGTGCTTTTTCATCGGCGCGGCGCTCGCGCTGATCGTGCTGCCAATGCGTATCTGGGTGCCGGAAAGCCCGCGCTGGCTGCTCACCCACGGCAACGAGCGCGACGCGCACGCTATCGTCGACGGAATCGAAACGCGCTTTCGCAACGAAGGCCACACGCTTTCCACGCATGGCCTCGCGCGTCTGCGCCTGCGCGCGCGCGGACACACGCCGCTGCGCGAAGTGTTCCACACGTTGTTTAATCTGCACCGGCGGCGAGCGCTGGTCGGCCTGTCGCTGATGACCGCGCAGGCGTTTTTCTACAACGCGATCTTTTTCACCTATGCGCTGGTGCTGACGGATTTCTACGGCGTGCCCGGCGACCGCATCGGCTGGTACTTGTTGCCTTTCGCGCTCGGCAATTTTCTCGGACCGTTGCTTCTAGGCCGCCTGTTCGACGTGATCGGGCGGCGCAAGATGATCGCGTCGACCTACGCTATTTCGGCGATTCTGCTGACAGTCAGCGGCTACCTTTTCGAGCAACACATGCTGACGGTCGTCACCCAGACGATCGCGTGGATGGTGATTTTCTTTTTCGCGTCCGCCGCGGCAAGTTCAGCCTATCTGACAGTCAGTGAATCATTTCCGCTGGAGATCCGCGCGCTCGCGATCGCCGTGTTCTATGCGTTCGGCACGGCGCTCGGCGGGATCGCCGGGCCGGCTTTCTTCGGACGGCTGATCGACACGCATCAACGCAGCGAAGTGTTTTCGGGCTATCTGGTCGGGTCGGCGCTGATGCTCGCGGCGGCCGTGATCGCGGCAGTGTGGGGCGTGGACGCGGAGCGCAAATCTCTCGAACATGTGGCGGCGCCGCTTTCGAGCGTAACCGACGACGCGCCGTAGACACGTCGACGCAAAAACGCGCGGTCTGCGCCGCGCGCTCCTGTAAAACGGTTGAAGCTGACAGACCTGCTCAGAACGCCTTCTTCCAGCCGCCGCCGTAGGCAATTTCCGCCAACGGCAGACGCTGCCGCACCGACTTTTCGCGTTCGCGCAAAACAGGGTCGAGCTTCTCGACATCGCCGAAATGGCCCAATGAGATGAAGGCGATCGGTTCAACGTCGTTCGGCAGGTCAAAAGCCTTGCGGAATGCGTTCGGGTCGAAGCCGCTCATCTGATGCGCGGCGAGGCCGAGCGCGTGCGCCTGCAACACCAAAGCCATGGCAGCCGCGCCTGCGTCGTATTGAGCACAGCGGTTCACCTCGCCCTTGCTCGTGCGCGTGAGTGTGGTAACGGCGATCAGTACGGGCGCGGGCGCGTTCCAGGCCTGGTTGAACGGCACGAGGGTCGCGAACGCCTGCTTGAACGCGACTTCGTCGACGCTGCGATCGAACACAAGAAAACGCCACGGTTGAGCGTTATACGACGAAGGCGCCCAGCGTGCCGCTTCCAGCACAGCGTGCAGATTCTCGCGGCTCACCGGCTCGCTCGAATACGCGCGCGGGCTCCAGCGACCGGCAATCAGCTCGTGAATGGCAACTGCGGAAGGGGCGGGTTTGTGGGCCATGCGCTTCTCTCGGTAGAAATTCATGATCGCGGGCGGTTGCCCGAAGGTCACATAGCATAACCGGGGTTCGGCGCGCGCGCTGCATGAAGCGAGCGGATAGATTTTCCGTAGCGTGGAAAGGCGCGGGCGCTGCCGCGTCTTTCCGTGTAACCGGTCTAGGCCGCCTGCGGCTGCGGCGCCTTGGCGGGACGATTGATGCGCAACACGATGACGGCGGCCACGAGGCACAGACCGCCGGAAATCATCGACGCCACGGTGTACGTACCGAGGCTCGCGCGCAGCATGCCCGCGCCGAGCGCCGCGAACGCCGCGCCGAGTTGATGCCCGGCGACCACCCAGCCAAACACCACGGGAGCCGCTTCCTTGCCGTAAACGTCGGTCGCGAGACGCACCGTCGGCGGGACGGTCGCAATCCAGTCGAGCCCGTAAAACACAGCGAAGAGCGGCAAACCGAAAAAGTCGATGCCGAAAGCGTGCGGCAGATACATGAGCGACAAGCCGCGCAGACCGTAGTACCAGAACAACAGCACGCGGCTATTGAAGCGGTCGGAGAGCCAGCCGGAGAGCGTCGTGCCGAACAGATCGAAGATGCCCATCGCGGCAAGCAGCGACGCGCCCTGCACTTCCGACATGCCGTAATCGCCGCACATCGCAATCAGGTGCGTGCCGACGTAGCCGTTCGTGCTCGCCCCGCAAATGAAAAAGCTGAAGAACAGCAGCCAGAAATCGCGTGTTTTGCTCGCCATGGCGAGTGTGCCGAAGGCGATCGCGAGCGGATTCTGTTTTGTCGCCGACGCGCTCACCGGCGCGTCGTGCGGCTCGCCATAAGGGCGCAGCGCGACGTCGGACGGCCGCTCCGGCAGCAGGAACGCAACCAGCGGCAGCACGACCGCCGCAACCGCCGCGACGACCCACACCACCTGGCGCCAGCCGTAGTGCTCGACGATCGCCGCGAGCATCGGCAGGAACACGAGTTGGCCGGTCGCGGAACTGGCGGTCAGAATCCCCATGACGAGTCCGCGATGCGTGGTGAACCAGCGTGTCACGACGGTCGCCGACAACGACAGCGCTGCCACGCCCGTCGAACCGCCAACCATCACGCCCCAGATGAGGATCATCTGCCAAGGGTGCGTCATGAGTGACGACAAAGCGACGCCCGCCGCCATGGTGCCGAGCGCAATCAGCAGCGTGGGGCGCACGCCGAAACGCTGCATCGCCGCCGCCGCAAACGGCCCCATTAGCCCGTATAGCGCGATGTTGACCGAGATTGCCAGCGAAATCGTGCCGCGGCTCCAGCCAAACTGATGCTCGAGCGGAACCATCATCACGCTCGGTGTTGCGCGCGTGCCCGCCGCCGCCAGAAGCACCAGAAACACCACGGCCACCGTCAACCAGCCGTAGTGAAAACGCCTGCCTATCAGTCTCGCTGCCCAGTTCATCGGCTCTCCTGTCGGCGTCGTCAGACTCGCCGCGCCGTTCGCATTGTTACGGTTTCGGTAAGGGACTTGTGACAGATCAGTCACAATGGTGTTGCGATGTTAGTTACCGGTCGGTAACATGTCAAGGCGTCAATTGAATTCGGGAGCACCCATGTCTGACAGCGAAAGCTCCAAGCGAGGCTCTACGGTGGGGAGTTCGGCTTCGTCCCGCTCGCGGCGAGCACGCGGTGGCCACACAACTGGGCCGGAGGCGCAACAGCATCTGCTACGCGCGGCGGATGAACTGTTTTACCGTGAAGGCGTGCGCTCGGTCGGCGTCGATGCGGTCGTCGAGCGCGCCGGCGTGAACAAGATGAGTCTGTACCGCCAGTTCTCGTCGAAAGACGATCTGGTGATGGCATATTTGGAGCGCAAAGACGCTCAGTTCTTCGGCTACGTCGAGACGAGCTTCGCGAAACACTCCGGAGACCCCGCAAAGCAGCTGCAGCAATATTTCGACGATCTCGCCGCACGGGCGTCGGCGGAAGGCTATCGCGGCTGTCCGTTCGTGAACGTCGCGGTGGAGTTCCCCGATACCGTGCATCCGGCACGGCAATTCGTGTTCCGGAACAAGGAACGTTTGCTGGCACGCCTGACGGAGTTAGCAACCGCCGCCGGCGCCGACGATCCTGAGATGCTCGCCAGTTCCCTGGCTTTGCTGATCGAGGGCGTGTATGCGGCGAGTCAGACCTACCGTGCTGGATCGAGTCCGGTGCTCGCCGCGCCGAAAGCCGCCGCGCGGCTTATCGCCGCGGCGTGTGGCGGGAAAACGGGGCGTTAGTCGGCAGCGGGTTGGTTCGGCTGGTGTTTAGCTTGGGTGTGGCCCGGCTTCCGGCTGTTTCGGGGTTTCGTTCTGCCGTTTCGTTGTGCCGTTTGCTCTCCCGCTTCGTTGTGCAGCGTTGCCCGAGGCAGTCGCGCACTGCCGTGGCGCACGCACCGTTAAAATGGCTCTTTGCCGTCTTTTCCCTTTTCGCAGCCTGCCATGACGTTGTCCTCCGAATCGCACGACGCTGTCGTCGCCGCCACCCGTCACTGGCTGACGGAAGCAGTAATCGGGCTCAATCTGTGTCCGTTCGCAAAGGCCGTCCATGTGAAGGGACAAATCCGCTACGCAGTTAGCGCCGCGACCGATCTGGAAGGTGTGCTAGCCGACCTCGAAACCGAACTCAACGGTCTCGCCGCCAGCGACCCCGCCGCGGTGGATACCACGCTGTTGATCGTGCCTCAGGCGCTAGAAGATTTTCTGCAATATAACGACGCGTTGTTCTTCGCAGAAAGAATGCTGAAGCAGCTTCGCCTGACTGGCATTATCCAGATTGCCAGCTTTCACCCGGCTTATCAGTTTGAAGGCACCGATCCCGACGATATCGAGAATTACACCAACCGCGCGCCTTATCCGATTTTTCATCTACTCAGAGAAGATAGTATTGAACGCGCGGTTGAGGCGTTTCCCGATCCGGAAGCCATTTATGAGCGCAATCAGGAAACGCTTCGGCGAATAGGGCTCGTCGGCTGGAATAAATTAATGAAAACGTGATTCAAGCAGGAACGAAGAATCGCTCTTTCAACTCCTCGATACCAAGCGTCTGCATGACCTCGTTGAGCCGCTCCGCCGGGCGCCGCCGCGGCAGGTCCTTGAATTGGGCGATGATCAGCTCGTTTTTCATCGAATGTTCCCATCCGACCAGTTCGGTTACGCTGACCTGATAACCGTGCGCTTCCAACTGAAGACAGCGCAGCACATTCGTAATCTGGCTGCCGAATTCCCGCGTATGTAACGGATGCCGCCAGATTTCCGTCAACGCATTGGCGAGCGATTTACTCTTGTTTTGACGTAAAACACCCGCCACCTCAGCCTGGCAGCACGGCACGACCACGATATATTTCGCGTTCTTTTCGAGGGCGAAGCGAATCGCGTCGTCCGTTGCGGTATTGCAGGCATGCAGTGCCGTAACGATATCGATGCGCGATGGCAAACGGTCGGACGTAATAGATTCCGCTACCGACAAATTCACGAACGACATACCCTTGAAGCCGAGGCGCGCCGCTAGCTCCTCCGACCGCGCAACGAGCTCCTGGCGCGTTTCGATGCCGTAAATGTGCGACGCCCCACCTGCGGCATCCTGAAATTCCTTGAAGAACAGGTCATACAGGATAAAACCTAGATATGACTTGCCCGCGCCGTGATCGACAAGGGTGATTGCCCCCTGCTGGTCCTTCAGATCCTTGAGGAGCGGCTCGATGAACTGGAACAGATGGTAGACCTGCTTGAGCTTGCGGCGGCTGTCCTGGTTCATCTTGCCGTCGCGCGTCAGGATGTGAAGCTCCTTGAGCAATTCGATGGACTGGTTCGGTCGGATTTCGTGGGTTTTGCTGGACATCGTGGGGGACCGGCGTCAATTGCGACGCGAACGTGCGTCAGGTGACGGAAAAAGGAAGAAGTTGCTGCCAGTTTACCCAAACCGCGGCCCGCTCACCGAAGAGCCGCGAAAAACCTGCAGGAAGTGCAGCAATCTTGGAACACTTCCTGCTAACAAAGGCACGACGCGGGACATTTACGCACGGCGCAGAAACCGATTCGCGCCGCCCGAGTCCCAAGAACGTAAGCCGTGGTGCCTATAACAATAAGCTGTCGGTCGTGGTAACGGACACACGATCTTATGCAAGTGGGGAGGGCGGCCCAGTGACATGGGCCGAACGTTACGTCACCGGCAGCGCGCCGCGATCTCAACTGAACGTGCGCCCGGATAATAGAAGAGGCAGCAATGGATACGGTACCCAACGGAAACGTCGAACAGAAGTTCCAGGAAATGATGGCGAAGCTCACCGCCATGCCCGCCTGGTCGGAAAAGCAGCAGCTTGAACTCGAGATGGCCCGCGACATCTCCACCGAAATGCTTCGTCTTGCGGAAGTCATGCGGGACGGGAGCGTCGACATGGAAACGTGTCTGACACTGCTCAAATACGCGAAAGTGCTCGACTTCGTGATGACGACGCTGGCTTCACGGCGCGATATCAAACCGCAAACGTTGCGGGTCATCTTCAAGCTTGCGGGCCTCAAGGTAGACGAGGCTTATCCGAGCTGAGGTCCGGCGAGGAATCGCGGACATATCGAACCCACACGGCGACTCGCGCGAACGGCCATTTGCCGCTCGCCTCCCCTGCGAGTCACCGCGGTGGCTCCTTCTTCCAGAACACTCGATTCATGCGCGCGGCGCTTCCACCGGCGGCGTACCTTCGTGGAAGAGCGACTTCAATTGCTGGCGCAGTTCGGGCGAGTCGTCGTGTTTGTGCACGCTGACGGCATGTTGCACAGCTGCGTTGAGCAGCTCGTCTTCGTTATCGGCCGACAGGGCGACCGTGCAGTTCGTTTCGCTCGGGAACTCGCGGCAGTCGATGTATTTGCGGGTCATGGCAGTCTCCTTGATCGATATGTATGACCATCCACGCTGGCACAAGGCTCAAACCGAAGCGCACCGCTCCCGATGCCACGGCACGCGGCGCCCGGACAGCGCGGTCGCTTGTATTGACGCGGGAATGACGCGGGGAATGACACGAACGCGCCCAATGGAAGGTGTCCAAAAATTATAGTTTGCGATGCTGAATAACAAAGCCGTGGAGCGGACAAGCCGTGGGACCAAGCGCGCCTGAATGTAGCGTTCTGACGCCCGGTTGGCGACAGGTGCGTTTGCTCCGCGCTGGATGCGGTGTGAAAATAGCGGGCCTTGTGGGGTGTTGAGGGTTGAGCGCTTTTCTTCGTGCTGCGGGCTGCGGGCTGCGGACGTTGGGCGTTTGGGCGTTTGGGCGCATGCGGCGCGTTCCGCCGCATCGGACACGTTTCTCCGCGCTCTCGCGCCTTCATCGTGCTCGACGCTCTGCTGAGCGTCTGGGATCGCGAGCGTTCCAGCGCCTCACACTGCCGCGGTAGCCGTTTTTCACACCCTTCGCGCCGTCCACGCATTAGTGCTGCCGGCGCGCCGCCTCTTTTGCTCATCTGCAGGCCCGCATGTCATCTTCGTTCGATTCCGCCCGCGTCGCCGTCATCGGCGGCGGACCCGCTGGCCTGATGGCCGCCGAGGCGCTTTCCCTGCAAGGCGTACAGGTAGACGTCCATGACGCGATGCCCTCGGTGGGCCGCAAATTCCTGATGGCCGGCAAAGGCGGCATGAACATCACGCATTCGGAGCCGCTCGAGCCGTTTCTCGATCGCTACGGCACGCGCCGCGAATGGATTGCGCCGCTGCTGCAAACGTTCGGACCCGACGCGTTGCGCGCCTGGCTGCGAGAGTTGGGGGTCGAGACGTTCGTCGGCAGTTCGGGACGCGTTTTCCCGACGGACATGAAAGCGGCGCCAATGCTGCGCGCCTGGCTGCATCGATTGAGGGATGCGGGCGTGCGCTTCCACATGCGGCAGAAATGGATTGGCTGGCAGATCGGGGACGAGACCGCCGCCGACGCGTCCGCGGCGGCGCAATCCGCGCATACTCTTTTGTTCGCCACGCCCGACGGCGAGCAGGCCGTGACCTACGACGCCGTCGTGTTGGCACTTGGCGGCGCAAGTTGGCCTCGCCTCGGATCGGATGCCGCCTGGGTTCCGTTGCTCACCTCCCGCGACGTGCCCGTGCGCCCACTGCAACCCGCGAACTGCGGCTTCGACGCGGACTGGAGCCCTTACCTGCGCGGGCGCTTCGCCGGTCAGCCGGTAAAGTCCATCGCCATTTCACTCACGGATGTAGACGGAAAAGTCCACAATCGACAAGGTGAAATACTTTTGACGGAAACGGGCCTCGAAGGGAGCCTGATCTATGCGCTTTCCGCCGCGATTCGCGAGCGGATTCTTGCTGACGGCGAGCTCACCATTACCCTGGATCTGGCGCCCGGCTTGCCTTTGGAGCGAGTGATAGCAGAAGTCACGAGACCGCGCGGCTCGCGATCGATATCGAGCCATCTGCAGGGAAGAGTTGGGATTAGCGGTGTCAAACTGGCATTACTGCACGAGATGCTGCCGAAAGACGTGTTCGCGGATGCGCCACGTCTCGCGCACGCTATCAAGGCGCTCCCCGTAAAACTTCTGCGCGCCCGGCCAATTGCAGAAGCGATCAGCAGCGCCGGGGGCATTCCGTTCGAGGCGCTGGACCATCATCTGATGATCCAGCACTTGCCCGGTGTTTTCTGCGCGGGCGAGATGCTGGATTGGGAAGCGCCGACAGGCGGTTATCTGCTGACTGCGTGCTTTGCGAGCGGTCTCGTCGCTGGCCGCGGTGCCGCGGCGTTCGTAGGGGCGCGCGGCGCGTCGCAGTAAAGTGGGCGCCGCGTCAGAACCCAAACTCGCTTCAGGCGCGCGCCTTCAACCGCCACAGCGACGTAACTTCGGCGACCCGCGCTGCATGCAACGGGTCCGTCTCGTCGGTAGATTTGGGATGCCTCGGACGAATATCCTCGCGCCCGATCACAGTTAAGCCGGCCTCGTCGATCGCGGCAAGCAACCACTCGCGGGTGCGCAGACCCAGATGCTCCGCGAAGTCCGACAAAATGAGCCAGCCTTCGCCGCCCGGCGACAAATGCTCGGCGAGGCCGTTGAGAAAGCCCAGCAGCATTCGGCTTTCCGGATCGTAGACCGCGTATTCGATCGGCGATGCGGGCCGCGCCGGCACCCACGGTGGGTTGCAAACAACCAGCGGCGCGCGTCCTTCAGGGAACAGGTCGGCTTGAACGACCTCGACCTGCTGTTCGTAGCCGAGGCGCGCAATGTTCTCCCGCGCGCAGGCAAGCGCTCGTGGGTCCTGGTCGGTGGCAACGATCTTCTTCACGCCGCGCTTTGCCAGCAACGCCGACAGCACGCCGGTGCCGGTGCCGATATCGAACGCCTTGTTCAACGAAGGCAGCGCAGTCCGCGCAACGAGATCCACGTATTCACCGCGCACCGGCGAAAACACGCCGTAATAAGGATGAATCCGATCGCCGAGCGCGGGAATCTCGACGCCCTTTTTGCGCCACTCGTGCGCGCCGATCAGTCCGAGCAGTTCGCGCAACGACACGACTGACGCCTCATCGGTCGGCGGTCCATAGGTTTCGATGCACGCCTGCTGCACGTCGGGCGCGCGGCGCAGCGGAATCACATATGACGCGTCAAGCGGTATCAGGATCATGCCGAGCGTGCGCGCGCGTTGTGACTGCGTCTGCCGATGCAGGTTGAACGCCTCGAGCGGCGTTGCGCCATGCTTGCGCGGCTTGCGTTCCAGACGTCGCGTCACCGCCTGCAACAGTTGCCGCGCGTTCTGGAAATCCCCGTTCCACAGAAGCGCAGTGCCTTCGCACGCGAGCCGGTAGGCGGAGTCGGCGGTGGTCCGGTCGTCGGCGACGATTACGCGTTTGGGCGGAGGCACCGCCGCTTCGGAGCGCCAACGCGCGGTGCGGGGGCCGTCGGCTTCGGGCCAGGTGATGCTTGCAGGGCTGGTCATGATGAGGTGGGTCGTGTTGCGGGAGCGACGCGGTAAAACGTGGCCTGGTTGGACGGCGCCAAGCGCCGGGGTGCGCGGGCGGCGTGCATGAAGCGAACAGCAGTGCCCGCCCGACCCGAATAGTAACCCCTGCCGCCTCGCCTCACGGCATCGTATTCACCGCGCTACTCGCCACGGATGTAGACGATTTTGTCCACGATCGACAAGGTGAAAGAGATATGGCGATTTTGAGCATCAAAAAACGCCCACCGATCGGCGAAAAACGGCGATGGGTCGCGTGCGGGCCTTCCTGGCGGCCGACCAGATGCTCAATCACCGCCAAATAAAAAACGGGGTTTCTGACTGAACAGAAACCCCGTTTCGTACTACTGGTGCCGGCTGCAGGACTCGAACCCGCCACCTCATGATTACAAGTCAAGCGCTCTACCTGATGAGCTAAGCCGGCATGAGGCCGTGATTCTACTTCATTTTACGATCTTGAGGCGAGCCCTACCGCCACCTTTTGAACCGTCGTCGTCGGGCTGGTCGCCCTCCGGCGTCTGATCAGCTTTGGCGGCGCTGTCAGTTGCGGACGGACTTTCGACCGCACGAGGCGCACTGGGCGCAACCGGCGCGGCGGCCGGCTCGACTGTTTCGGCGTCGGCGCCCGAATCCTGCGCTTCGCCTCCGGTCGACTCGACCGGAAAAGCCATGCCCTGCCCGTTTTCGCGCGCGTATATCGCGAGGATATTGGCGACCGGCACTTCGATCTTGTGCGACTTGCCGGAGAACCGCGCGCTGAATTCGACCCACTCGTTGCCCATTTGCAGCTGGCTCGTAGCCTCGAAGCTGATGTTCAACACAATCTCGTTGTCGCGCACGAATTGCCGCGGCACACGCGTCTGATTGTCGACACGCACTGCGATATGCGGCGTGTAGCCGTTATCCGTGCACCATTCGTACAGCGCTCGCAGCAGGTACGGCTTGGTGGAAATCTCTTGCATCAGCAGTCCTCTTACCGGGCGCGGAGCTGCGCGCGAGACGCCGCGCGCAGCCCGCAACCCAAAGCCAAACTCAACGACGCATCACCTTTTCCGACGGCGTCAGCGCCTCGATATAAGCCGGACGGCTGAAAATACGCTCGGCGTACTTCATCAGCGGTGCCGCATTCTTCGACAGTTCGATGCCGTAGTGATCGAGACGCCACAGGAGCGGCGCGATCGCGACGTCGAGCATCGAGAACTCTTCGCCGAGCATGTACTTGTTCTTCAGGAAGATCGGCGCGAGTTGCGTCAGGCGGTCGCGGATGGCGAGGCGCGCTTTCTCGTGATTCTTCTCCGCGGCCTTGCCCTTTTCGTTCTCGAGCGTGCCGACGTGGACGAACAGTTCCTTCTCGAAGTTCAGCAGGAACAGACGGGCACGCGCGCGTTGAACCGGGTCGGCCGGCATCAGTTGCGGATGCGGAAAGCGCTCGTCGATGTATTCGTTGATGATGTTCGATTCGTACAGAATCAGGTCCCGTTCGACGAGAATCGGCACCTGACCATACGGATTCATCACGGCGATGTCTTCCGGCTTGTTAAACAGGTCGACGTCGCGGATCTCGAAGTCCATGCCCTTTTCGAACAACACCAGCCGGCAACGCTGGGAGAACGGGCAAGTTGTGCCGGAATACAGAACCATCATGATTTACGTTTCCTCAAAAAGCTGAAGGGCCAGCGCGCGGAAAAACCGTTCAACAGGTTTTTCCTGGCGCCGGCCCCACGCCGTGTAGCGGCGTGATTATTTGATATGTTTCCAGTACGCGGCGTTCAGTCGCCAGGCGAAAAAGCTCAGAATACCGAGGAACATCAGCACCCACACGCCAAGCTGTTTGCGGGTTTTCTGAGTCGGCTCGGACATCCAGGACAGATACGACACAAGGTCGGCCACAGCAGAATCATAATCTACCGGCGACATCGTCCCCGGAGTGACCTGCTGGAAGCCCACAAATTTGTGCACCGTTTCGCCCGTTTTTTCGTCGACTTCTTCACCGAACTTCGCGGTACGTTGCCCTTGAAGTTGCCACAACACGTGAGGCATGCTCACGTTTTCATACACCAGATTATTCCAGCCAGTCGGCCGCGTATTGTCGCGATAAAAGCTGCGCAGATACGTGTAGAGCCAGTCCTTGCCGCGCGCCCGCGCTTCCACCGACAAATCCGGCGGACTTGCGCCGAACCACGCCTTCGCGTCGTCCGGGCGCATTGCCACGGTCATCGTGTTGCCGACCTTGTCGGTAGTGAACAGCAGGTTCGACTGAATCTCGGCTGGCGCAATGCCGAGATCGGTCAGCCGGTTGTAGCGCACGAGATTCGCGCTGTGGCAATTCAGGCAGTAGTTTACAAACAATTGCGCGCCGCGCTGCAAAGAAGCGAAATTGTCCGCGTTATCCGGCGCGCGGTCGAGATGAACATTCTCGTCCGCATACGCCGGGCCGCTCAGCACCGCGAGCAGTGTCGCGCCGATCAGCGCGCACGTCGAAAGCAGTTTCTTCATCTTCGTGTTCTCCTCGCTCGCCATTAGTGGGACTTGAACCGCACCCGCTCGGGCGGCTGCTTGAACGTGCCAAGCCTCGTCCAGAACGGCATGCCGAGGAAAAACGCGAAGTAGATCAGCGCGCACACCTGCGCAATCAACGTGGCGGCCGGCGACGGCGGTTTAGTGCCGAGGAAGCCCAACGTCAGGAAAGCGAGCACGAAGATCCCGTAAAACACCTTGTGGAAGAACGGCCGGTACCGAATCGACTTGACCGGCGAGCGGTCCAGCCACGGGAGGAAAAAGAGCGAAATCACCGCGCCGCCCATCACCACCACGCCCCAGAACTTCGATTCGGTGAATGCCATTGCCAGAATCACGAGTACCGCGAGCACCGGCAAACCCAGTTTCCACTTGCCGCGGGCGCGCACCAGCGCGAGCAGGCCGAGCAACGCGATCACGACCATCAGCACGATCTTGAACGGATCGGTCGTGGCGCGCAGCATCGCGTAAAAGGCCGTGAAATACCACACCGGCGCGATTTCTTGAGGTGTTTGCAGCGGATTCGCGGGGACGAAGTTGTTGGCTTCCAGGAAGTACCCGCCCATTTCCGGCGCGAAGAAAATAATCGCCGCAAAAATCATCAGGAAGATCGACACGCCGAAGAAATCGTGCACCGAGTAGTACGGATGGAAGGGGATGCCGTCGAGCGGAATGCCGTCCGGGTCTTTCTTCGCCTGGATCTCGATGCCGTCCGGGTTGTTGGACCCGACTTCATGCAGCGCGACCAGGTGCGCGACGACGAGCCCGAGCAACACCAGCGGTATCGCGATCACGTGGAACGCGAAGAAGCGGTTCAGCGTGACGTCCGACACCACGTAGTCGCCGCGAATCCACAGCGACAGGTCCGGCCCGATGAACGGAATCGCCGAGAACAGGTTCACGATGACCTGCGCGCCCCAGAACGACATCTGGCCCCACGGCAGCAGGTAGCCGAAGAACGCTTCGGCCATCAGGCACAGGAAGATTGCGCAGCCGAAAATCCACACGAGTTCGCGCGGCTTGCGGTACGAACCGTACATGAGGCCGCGGAACATATGCAGATACACGACGACGAAGAACATCGACGCGCCCGTGGAATGCATGTAGCGGATCAGCCAGCCCCACGGCACTTCGCGCATGATGTACTCGACCGACGCGAACGCGAGCGTCGCGTCGGGCTTGTAGTTCATCGTGAGGAAAATGCCGGTGACAATCTGATTGACCAGCACCAGCAGCGCGAGCGAGCCGAAGAAGTACCAGAAGTTGAAATTCTTCGGTGCGTAGTATTCGGAGACGTGCTTTTTCCAGGTGGACGTTAAGGGGAAGCGCCGGTCGATCCAACCGACCAGCCCGGTCGTCTCTACTTCATGTTCGATCGCCATTACGCTTCTCCTTTCTCGTCCTTGCCGATCACGAGCCCGTTGGCTCCCGTGAACATGTAAGGCGGGATGTCGAGGTTCTGCGGCGCAGGTTTGTTCTTGAAGACGCGGCCGGCCATGTCATAGGTCGAACCGTGGCACGGGCACAGGAAGCCGCCTGGCCAGTCGTCAGGAAGATTGGGCTGCGCGCCCTCCATGAAGCGCGGCGTCGGCGTGCAGCCCAGATGGGTGCACACGGCAACGGCGACAAATATGTTCTTACGGTCGGTGCGTGCACGGAATTCGTTGTTGCAGTACTCCGGCAATGGCATCGAAAAGACGTTCTTGCTGTGGGGATCGGCTACTTCGTTATCGGCTTTCTGGACATCGGCAAGCATCTTGTCGGTGCGGTTGATAATCCACACCGGCTTGCCGCGCCATGCAACGGTCATCATGTCGCCGGGCTTCAGATTGCTGATGTCCACTTCGACCGGGGCACCTGCTGCCTTGGCCTTTTCAGATGGTGCAAACGAACTAACAAAGGGTACGACAGTGGCAACGCCTCCTATGCCACCTGCTACGGTCGTCGCTATCAGCCAGGTACGGCGGCTGCCGTCGACGCGTTCATCTTCCTTGTCTCGCATCACACGCCCCACTTCTGAGTTGGATTTTTCCTTCACGTCGCTTCTACCGCCGCTAGTTTGCTCGAATGGAGTCGCCATTTACAAGGGCCGATTGCCAAAAACCGTGCGAAGCCCTTGATAGGTAAGGGTTTCTCCGTACGGATCGCAAACTTTTTCGCACCTCCTTTTAAGTGTCCCCTCCGTTATTCGTGCCTTTTGCTTAGCTAATGCCTATTTTCTATTTCAAACGAATCAAACCGGATTAGGGATATCGATAAAGAGGTGTTCGATATCGAACTGCTCGGACAAGTGCTTGCCCACCGCCTGCACCCCGAAGCGCTCTGTCGCATGATGCCCGGCCGCGAGAAACGCGACGCCGCTTTCCGCCGACGTGTGCATGACCGACTCCGACACCTCGCCAGTCAGATAAACGTCGGCGCCCGCGTTGATCGCCGCGTCGAACATGCCTTGCGCAGCGCCCGTGCACCACGCGACGCGGCGCAGACTGCGATCCGGGTCGCCGAACACGAGCGGCGTGCGGCCAAGCGTCTGTTCGATCTCGGCAGTGAAGTGCGCGAGCGTGATCGGCATTGCGAAAGTGGCGAGCCAGCCGAGGTCGTTCTCGCCGAAGCGCGCGTCGCTGATCCAGCCCATCTTCGCGCCTATCTGCGCGTTGTTGCCGAATTCGGGATGGTCGTCGAGCGGCAAGTGATAAGCGAACATGTTCAGGTCGTTCGCGAGCAGCAGTTTCAGGCGCGCGTATTTGCGGCCGGTGATCTGCGGCGCCTCGTTGCGCCAGAAATAGCCGTGATGGACGAGCACGGCGTCCGCGCCCCAGTCCAGCGCGGCCTCGAGAAACGCCACCGAGGCGGTCACGCCCGTTGCGAGCTTGTTGATCTTGCGACGCCCTTCGACTTGCAGGCCATTGGGGCAATAGTCCTTGAAGCGCGCGGTTTCAAGGAGATTGTTCAAGTACAATTCAAGTTCGATCCGATCCATATAAACCTCTAGTCTTCAGATGCTTAGACGCTTTTGGCTGTTCTTTGCCCAAGCGGTGACTGTGCTGTTGGCGCTGATGTTCATCATCGCGACCCTCAAACCGCAGTGGCTCCAGCGTCAAGGGCAATTCGGCAAGCAACTTGCCGAACCGATCGTCGCCTTGCGGGAAGTGGCGCCTGGCATGGGTAGCGGGCCCGCAACTACGTCTTATGCAGACGCCGCTCAAAAGGCCATGCCTGCGGTCGTCAATGTCTTTTCCAGCAAAGATGGCTCGCTCCCGCCCGATCCGCGCGCGAAAGATCCGCTGTTCCGCTACTTCTTCGGCGACAAGAACAATCGCAAGCAGCGCGAGCAACCGGCCGCGAACCTCGGCTCCGGCGTGATAGTGAGTTCGGAAGGTTACATTCTAACGAACCAGCACGTGGTCGACGGCGCCGATCAGATCGAAATCGCGTTGGCCGACGGCCGCACCACGAACGCCAAGGTAATCGGCATCGATCCTGAAACGGATCTGGCCGTGCTGAAGGTCAACATGACCAACCTGCCCACCATCACCTTGGGTCGCATGGAACAGACCCGTGTCGGCGACGTCGTGCTCGCGATCGGTAATCCGTTCGGCGTCGGGCAGACGGTCACCATGGGCATTGTCAGCGCGCTCGGTCGCAACCATCTCGGCATCAATACGTTCGAAAACTTCATTCAGACCGACGCGGCGATCAATCCCGGCAACTCGGGCGGCGCACTGGTCGACGTGAACGGCAATCTGCTCGGCATCAACACCGCCATTTATTCGCGCTCCGGCGGTTCGCTCGGCATTGGCTTCGCGATTCCGGTGTCGACGGCCCGCAGCGTGCTGGAGAGCATCATCACCACGGGTTCGGTCACGCGCGGCTGGATCGGCGTCGAGCCGCAAGATGTCACACCGGAGATTGCCGAGTCGTTCGGGCTCGAACAGAAGTCGGGCGCGATCGTCGCGGGCGTGTTGAAGAACGGTCCGGCCGACCGCGCCGGTATCAAGCCAGGCGACATTCTGATGAGCGTGAACGGTCAGGAAATCACCGACACGACCCGCTTGCTGAATGTGATCGCGCAGATCAAGCCGGGCACGGCCGCGAAGGTGCACCTGGTACGCAAGAACCGCGAGCTGGATCTGGACGTGACCATCGGCAAGCGCCCGCCGCCGCCGAAACAACCCGTCGAAGACAGCGATCAGCAGGACGACGACGGCGGTTGAGTCTGCCGGTGCAAAAGCCATATGGGCTTGAGGCAGAACGCGGAACACAAAAAAGGGCAGCCCATGACGGACTGCCCTTTTGTTTTAGCCGCGCTGCGTAATTGCTGCCGCGGTCTTACCGCAAGATCGACACGGAGTCACCCCAAGCCTGTCACCGATCGGCAGAGCCACGGCAACAACCGTGGCCGGTTCACTTCAAGCCGGCGGCGTCGCATCTTCGACAACTGCGGGTTGCTTGCCAACGATCAACCGCGCGGCGATGATCCCCGCCTCATACAGCACGACCAGCGGAATGGCGAGAATAAGCTGAGAGAACACGTCTGGCGGCGTAACCACCGCCGAAATTACGAACGCGCCGACGATCACATACGGCCGGATCTCCTTGAGCTTCTTCAGCGTCACTACGTTCATGCGCACCAGCAGCACGACGACGATCGGCACTTCGAACGTCACGCCGAACGCGATGAACATGGTGAGCACGAAGCTCAGGTAGTTGTCGATATCGGTCGTCATCTCCGCGCCCAATGGCGCGTTGTAATGGGCCATTACGCGAAAGATGGTCGGGAAGACCACGAAGTACGCGAACGCCATGCCGCACAAAAAGAGCGTATAGCTGCTGCCGACCAGCGGCCCGACCAGCTTCTTTTCATGCTGATAAAGACCCGGCGCGACAAACGCCCAGATCTGATAAAGCACGATGGGCAGCGCGATCACGAAAGCCACCAGCATGGTCACTTTCATCGGCACGAAGAAGGAGCCGGTGACGTCGGTGACAATCATCTTGCCGTCTTTGGGCAGGTTCTGCATCAGCGGGCGCGCCAGCAGCCGGAAGATATCCGGCGCCCAGTACACCAGGCCGACAAACACCACGATGACGGCAAGGCCCGCGCGGATAATGCGGTCGCGCAATTCAACGAGGTGAGAAATGAAGGTCTCTTCAGCGCCTTCGTCCTGACTTTTCTGGGGGTCGCTCACACCGGCCCTCTGTTAGAGATTGTCGTTCTGGTCATCAGAAAAACCGCGTCGGACGACGCATGCTGGCAGGCGTATGCCGCGCGACGCGCGCCGCGCCCGACTGCACGCGCGTGCGGCGCGTGGTTGCGCGCTTGTACCAGGTTGGCATTGCGGTTTGCTTGACGCGCCAGTTCTTGCGCTTGGTTGCCCCGGCTGGCGTGCTGCCTTGCCACGGAGTATTGACGGCGTCTTCGACCGCACCGCCGGCAATGCTCGGCGACACCGACGTGCCGCTGTTCCACGCGTCGTTCAGTTCCGTCTCGTGCTTGCGCAGGTTCTCCTGCACGGAGGTCTGGACATTGCTCGCCGCCGTCTCGAACTCGGTTTTCATGCGACGCAATTCGTCGAGTTCGATTTCCCGCGTGACTTCCGACTTGACGTCGTTGATATACCGCTGAGCGCGACCGAACAGCGCGCCGGCCGTGCGGGCGACGCGCGGCAAGCGCTCAGGGCCGAGCACGACTAGCGCGACGACGCCAATCAGCGCCATCTTGGTTAGACCGAGGTCCAGCATGGAGGGAAATGTCCGTCAGTAACGCGGTTGGCCCGCGGCTTAGCGGTAATCGCCCGAACGCGGGGCCTTTTCCTTTGCTTCCACATCGACGGCGCCGTTGCGCGGCAGTTCGCGCTGTTGCGTCTCAGCCGGCGTTTCGCCTTCCTTCATGCCTTCCTTGAAGCCTTTTACAGCGCCACCCAGGTCGCCGCCGATATTGCGCAACTTCTTCGTGCCGAACACGAGTGCCACGATCAGCAACACGATCAACCAATGCCAAATACTCAACGAACCCATGACTACTCTCCTTAACCCCGACGCCGCACGTGATGCGGCAAAAATCGTCTGCCTTGCGGCGTGAATCGAAGCAGATGCGCTTCTTCTACGTTACAGCGGCACAGTGCACATTGTGGCCATGCGATCGCGTCGCCGAAATTACAACGCAGCAAAAACAACGCCGACCCCGACGGGCCGCTCGCCCGATCTTCGCGATCAGCCCATGCGCTGCCACGGACGCGGCCCCGCCAGGATGTGCGCATGCAGGTGATAAACCTCTTGCCCACCGCCCGGCCCCGTGTTGATGACCGTGCGGAAGCCCGTTTCACCACCTGTGTATGCCACGCCCAACTGATCGGCAAGACGCGCCGTCAAAACAAGCATTCTACCAAGCAGCGGCGCATCGCTCTCGGTGCAGTCACTGAGGGTGGCAATGTGCTTGCGCGGGATCACCAGCACATGGGTCTCGGCCGCCGGACGGATGTCGCGGAAGGCGACGAACTCGTCGTCTTCGTGGACTTTTGTCGACGGAATCTCGCCGGCGGCGATCTTGCAAAAGAGACAGTTCGGGTCGTGGCTCATCGTATTCCTAACGCGGTAATGCCAAGCATGACTGGACGCGGTCCGTCGCGGCTCCGCGATCGCCCTTAACGTCGGACGAATTCAGAACCACGAACGCGGATTCGCGAGTGGCTTGTTATCGTACAGATACAGCCACCCTTTGATAATACGGTACAACATCCAGATGCTCACCGCCCACAGCACCGCAACACCGATCACCACGAACAGCAGCAGCCCGCCTATCGCATAACCCAGCAGGCCGATCCAGAACGTGCGGATTTGCCACTCGAAGTGCGCTTCATACGGCGTGCCCGCCGCGTCGCTGCGCTTCACATAGTTGATGATGATCGCGACGAGGATGGTCAGCCCGCCCGTCAGCCAATGCACCGCATACAGCGCGTACAGCACATGCGTTAGCGTGCGCAGGCTGCGTTCCCGCTCCGGCTCGATCGCGTGGCGATACGCCGGCCGCGGATAACTCTCATGCGACTGTTCCATGCTTGCGTCCTCCCGAGGATGCGTTTGCGATGCGTTCAGTGCAATGTGGGCTCCGGCGCGCGCCACTTCAAGACAGTACGGGAAAACATCGGCGAAGAACGCCGCTCAGTCCCCGTTCTGTTCGCGCTCGCGGCTCTTGCGCAGCGCCTTTTCTTCGATGCCGGACATGCCTTCGCGACGCTCCAGTTCGGCGAGCACGTCGGCTGGGCTCAGATCGTAGTGCGACAGCATCACGAGACAGTGAAACCACAAGTCCGCGACCTCGCCGACGAGCGCCTTCGTCGCGCCGCCGTGGCGCGTGTCCTTGGCTGCCAGTACGACTTCGGTGGCTTCTTCGCCGATCTTCTTGAGCACCGCGTCGTCGCCTTTGTGGAACAGGCGCGAGACGTACGACACGTCGGGGTCGCCGCCCTTGCGGCTGTCGATGATCGCCGCAAGGCGCATCAGCGTGTCGGTCGTGGACGGCGTGGACGGTGTAACTTGCGTGGTCTGCGTCATTTGTAGATGTGTTCGGGGTCTTTCAGCACGGGATCGACGGCGATCCAGTCGCCATCTTCGGCCGTGCCTTCGAATTTCTGGAAAAAGCACGAGTGACGGCCGGTGTGGCACGCAATGCCGGACACCTGCTCCACTTTCAGCAGCACGACGTCTTCGTCGCAATCGAGCCGCACTTCATGCACATGCTGCACGTGGCCGGACTCTTCGCCCTTGAACCACAAGCGCTGGCGCGAGCGCGAGAAGTACACCGCGCGGCCCAGTTCGATGGTCTTCGCCAACGCCTCGCGGTTCATCCACGCGAACATCAGCACGTCGTTTGTCGACGCTTCTTGCGCGATGACCGGCACGAGGCCGTTCGCGTCCCATTTGACCTTGTCGAGCCAATTGACCGCCGTTGGATTCACCACGTCACAACCTCACCGAAATGCCTTGCTCGGCCATGAAGCGCTTGGCCTCGCCCACCGTGTGCTCGCCATAGTGGAAGATGCTCGCGGCAAGCACGGCGTCCGCGTGGCCGCTCGTGATGCCGTCGGCGAGATGCTGCAGATTGCCGACGCCGCCCGACGCGATCACCGGAACCGGCACCGCGTCGGACACTGCGCGCGTGAGCGCGAGGTCGAAGCCGCTCTTCGTGCCGTCGCGGTCCATGCTGGTCAGCAGGATTTCGCCAGCGCCGAGTTCGGCCATCTTGCGCGCCCATTCGACCGCTTCGAGGCCTGTGGCCTTGCGTCCGCCGTGCGTGAAGACTTCCCAGCGCGGCGTCTCGCTGTCCGCGGAAACGCGCTTGGCGTCGATCGCAACGACGATGCATTGCGAGCCGTATTTGTCGGTAGCGTCTTTCACGAGCTGCGGATTCGCGACCGCCGACGAGTTCATGCTGATCTTGTCCGCGCCCGCGTTCAGCAGACGCCGCACGTCTTCGACGGCGCGCACACCGCCGCCGACCGTCAGCGGAATAAAGACCTGCGAGGCGACCGCTTCGATGATCGGCAGGATCAGGTCACGCTGATCCGAGGTAGCGGTGATATCGAGGAAAGTGAGTTCGTCCGCGCCTTGATCGTCGTAACGCCGCGCGATTTCGACCGGGTCGCCCGCGTCGCGCAATTCGACGAAGTTGACGCCCTTGACCACGCGGCCAGCGGTGACGTCGAGACAGGGAATGATGCGTTTAGCTAGAGCCATGATCTTGCAATTCTGCCAATACCGCTGATGAGGCCGCTCACTTCGGAGTGAAGCGAGCGGCATGGCCCGGCGCGGAAGGCCGCGCCACGCCGGATGTGTTTCGCGCAACCAAGCCTCGAACCGCTACGGGAGCGCGCCGCAGGAACACGCCGCCACTTGCGCTCGGGTGCCTGAAAGGAATCCGGGCGCGAACGCGTCAAACCTGCCCGTCGCGTCGCGACGATACCGACGCCACGATTCAGGCGTCGTCTGATTCGCGCAGCCGGTCCGCGAGCGTTTGTGCAGCCGCAAAGTCGAGGTCGCCCGAGTAGATTGCCCGGCCGCAGATCACGCCTTCGATCCCTTCGTCTTCGACTTCGCACAGCGATTCAATGTCGGTCAGGTTCGACAGCCCGCCGCTCGCGATCACCGGAATCTTCACCGCGCGAGCAAGCCGCACGGTCGCTTCGATGTTGATGCCTTGCAGCATCCCGTCGCGGCCGATGTCCGTGTAAATGATCGACTCGCAGCCGTAATCCTCGAACTTGCGCGCGAGATCGGCGACTTCGTGGCCCGTCAGCTTGCTCCAGCCGTCGGTCGCGACCTTGCCGTCTTTCGCGTCCAGACCGACGATGATATGGCCGCCGAACGCCGTGCACGCGTCCTGCAAGAAGCCCGGATTCTTCACCGCCGCGGTGCCGATGATCACGTACTCCAGACCGTCGTCGAGATAGCGCTCAATCGTATTCAGGTCGCGGATGCCGCCGCCGAGCTGCACGGGAATCTCGCCGCCCACTTCCTCGATGATCGCGCGAATCGCTTCTTCGTTCCTCGGCTTGCCGGCGAACGCGCCATTCAGGTCGACGAGGTGCAGACGGCGCGCGCCGCGCTCGACCCAATGTCGGGCCATAGCCGCCGGTTCCTCGGAGAATATCGTCGCCTGGTCCATATCGCCCTGTTTGAGGCGTACACACTGACCGTCTTTCAGGTCGATGGCGGGGATCAGCAGCATAGCAATCGGGTGTTGTGTGGGAAGGGGTTGAAGGTCGGCGGCAGCGGCTGGTAGGTCAGCTCGCCGGAGCGCCGTCTCGCTAGTTTAGTACAACTCTTTCGGCGGCCTTGCGTACCGGCAGAACCGCGCGAAATCACGGTGCAAAAGCTGTGGCGCGCGGCAGCAGTCCCGCTCGTGGCGGAACGGTGCACGGCAACGGAACGGGCAAAGGCGCTCACGGGTTCCAGTGCACGAAGTTGCGATACACGCGCAGCCCCGCGTCGGCGCTCTTTTCCGGGTGAAATTGGGTCGCGAAGATGTTATCCCGCGCCACCGCCGAGGTAAAGGGCACACCGTACACGGTTTCGCCGGACGTATGCGCGGCATTTTCCGGCACCACGTAGTAGCTGTGCACGAAGTAAAAGAACGCGTTGTCCGCCACGCCGTCCCACAGCGGATGCTGCAGCGCCTGACGCACGCGGTTCCAGCCCATTTGCGGCACCTTGAAGCGCGAGCCGTCGTCCTGCACCTGGCCTTCCAGATCGAAACGCAGCACCTTGCCCGGCAACAGTCCGAGGCCTGGCGTATCGCCCTCCGCACTCCAGTCGAACAGCATCTGTTCGCCGACGCAGACGCCCATCAGCGGCTTCACGCGCGACGCTTCCACGACTGCTTCCTGCAAGCCGGACTCCGCGAGACTGCGCATGCAATCGGGCATTGCGCCCTGGCCCGGCAACACCACGCGGTCGGCCGCGCGAATCGCTTCCGGCTTGTCGACGATCGCCACGTCCGCTTCCGGCGCGGCTTTGCGCAAGGCCTGCGCCACCGAGCGCAAGTTGCCCATTCCGTAATCCACAATCGCTATCGAAGTTTTCATTTCAAGTTAGGCAGCAAAGCCTTCAATCCATCGACGATGAATTCCACCGCCAGCGCCGATAACATCAAACCCATGAGCCGCGTGCCGATGTTGATACCCGTGCGACCAACCCAGCGGGCAATCGGTTCGGCAAGACGCAACGAAAAAAAGCAGATCGCCGCCAGAACCGCGCCGATCGCGATCAGGCTGATCCGGTCGTACCAGTGCGGCGAGCCGGCTGCATAGATGATCGTGGTGCTGATCGCGCCCGGGCCGGTCAACAGCGGAATCGCCAGCGGCACGACCGCGATGTTGTCCTTCTGCTCTGCCTCGTGGCGTTCTTCGGGCGTCGAACGGCTATTGCCGATCTGCGCGTTCAGCATGTTGATCGCCATCAGCAGCATGATGATCCCGCCGCCTACTTCGAGCGAACCGACCGAAATGCCGAAGAAGCTGATGATCTGCTGCCCGAGCATCGTGGTTATCGCAATCACGCAGAACACCGAAATCGCCGCGATCCGAATGGTTCTGCGCCGCTCGACGTCGCTCTGATTCGCCGTCAGGCTCATGAAAAACGGAATGGCGCCGATCGGATTGATCAGCGCGAGCAGCGAGATAAACGACTTCAGAATATCCATTGAACACCGGGCGCGCGCATTGCGCGACCCCGGTCCTGGTAAATGCGTCGCTTAAAGGCTGCCCTTGGTCGACGGAATCTGTCCCGCCGCGCGCTCGTCAAGCTCGACAGCCATGCGCAGCGCACGACCGAAAGCCTTGAACACCGTTTCCAGTTGATGGTGAGCGTTCAGGCCGCGCAGGTTGTCGATATGCAGCGTGACGCCCGCGTGGTTCACGAAGCCGCGGAAAAATTCGATCGACAGATCGACGTCGAACGTGCCGATGCGTGCGCGCGTGAACGGCACATGAAATTCGAGTCCCGGACGGCCGGAAAAGTCGATTACGACACGCGAAAGCGCTTCGTCGAGCGGCACATACGAGTGGCCATAGCGGCGAATGCCCTTGCGGTCGCCGATTGCTTTTGCCACGGCCTGGCCGAGCGTGATGCCGGTGTCTTCGACAGTATGGTGGTCGTCGATGTGCAGGTCGCCATGCGCTTCGATGTCGAGATCGAACAGGCCATGCCGCGCGATCTGGTCGAGCATGTGGTCCAGAAACGGCACGCCGGTGGCCAGCTTTTGCTGACCGGTGCCGTCCAGATTGATCTTGACACGGATCTGCGTTTCGCTGGTATTGCGAACGACTTCCGCAAGGCGCATGGTAATTCCTCGAATCTAGCTGTGAAGCGATAGTAGTGTGGGGTGGGAGCGGCTGCTTGTCGCCGCTCGCTCAGTGCAGCACGAGTTTCAGCGCCGCGATCAATTGGGCGTTTTCTTCGGGAGAACCGACGGTCAAACGCACACAATTAGCGAGCAGTGCATGCATTTTACTCACGTTTTTGATCAAAACCCGCGCGGCGAGCAGGGTTTCGAACAGAACCGAGGCGTCGGGCACACGCACCAGCAGGAAGTTGCCGGCGCTCGGGAACACTTCGGCGCCCGGCAATTCGGCTACAGCCTGCGCGAGTTTCGTACGCTCGTCGCGCAATTGCGCGGCTTGCGAGTCGAGCACGTCGACGTGATCCAGCAGGAAGTCCGCCGCCGCCTGGGTCAACACGTTGGTGTTGTAGGGCGGGCGCACCTTGTCCAGTTCGGTTAGCCAGGCGGGCTTGCCGACCAGATAACCGAGACGGATGCCGGCGAGACCCAGCTTCGACACCGTGCGCATCACGACGACGTTGTCGAACGCGTCGGCGCGCGGCAGCCAGCTTCGCTGCGCGAACGGCTGGTACGCTTCGTCGATCACCACGAGACTTTTCGTCGCTGCGGCGATGATGCGCTCCATGTCGGCATCGTCGAATAACGTGCCCGTGGGGTTGTTCGGGTAGGCGAGATAGACGACCGCCGGCTCGTGTTCGGCGATTGCCGCGAGCATGGCTTGCGTGTCGAGCGTGAAGTCGGCGTTCAGCGGCACACCGATGAACTCCAGATTCGCGAGCTTCGCCGACATCTGATACATGACGAAGCCCGGCACCGGTGCCAGCACCTTCGCGCCCGGCTTCGCGCACGCGATCGACACCATACTGATGATCTCGTCGGAGCCATTGCCGAGCAGCACGTCGCAGCCGGCCGGCACGCCCATTACGCGCTTGATTTTCTCTATCAGCGCTTCGGGGCGCGGCGCCGGGTAACGGTTGAGCGCGACGCCCGCCAGATGCTCGCCAAGATGCGCGGCGAGCACCGGCGGCAGCGGAAACGGGTTTTCCATTGCGTCGAGCTTGATGTAGCCGGTCGCGTCTGCAACGGGATAGCTCGTCATCGCGAGCACGTCGCGTCGGATGATGTCTTGAGGTGTCGTCATAGGTCAGTTGGCTGGCCGCGCGTGTCGCACGCGTCTGGCGCATGAAACGCGTCGGACGCGCCTTGTTTCGCAGCGGCTTGCCGCGTCGGGTTGGTCTGCGTTGTCGTTATTGGATACGAGTTCGTCAACAGGAGTCGCGCGGGAGTTGCTCGGGGAGCGGCGAACCGTGCGGCATCGATGCATTGGCTGCGTAACGTTCCCGCCTTGTTCGCGATTCGGAGCACCTTGCGCTTGATCTGCATAGGCTGCTCCGCTCGCCTTCGCTGTGATCAGCCGGTCAACAGATTCGCGTAGGCGCCTTGCCGCTCCAGCCGCACTCAGCCGCTATGCCGCATCCGATACTCGGCGCTGCGCGCGTGTGCCTGCAAGCCTTCGCCGTAAGCCAGCTCGGCGGCAATTTCGCCAAGCGTCTGCGCGCCTTCCGCGCTCACTTCGATCACGCTCGAGCGCTTGAAGAAATCGTAGACGCCCAGCGGCGACGAGAACCGTGCGGTGCGAGACGTGGGCAAAACGTGGTTCGGCCCCGCGCAGTAGTCGCCGAGACTCTCGCTCGTATAGCGGCCGAGGAAAATCGCGCCCGCGTGGCGGATCAACTGCCCCCACTGATGCGGCTCCAGCGCCGAGATTTCGAGGTGTTCCGGCGCGATGTCGTTGGCGATCGCGCAGGCCTCCGCCATATCGCGCACCTTGATGAGCGCGCCGCGCCCTTCGAGCGACGCCTGAATAACGTCCCGGCGCGGCATGGTGGGCAAGAGTTCGTTGATCGCGTCGTTCACGCGGCCGATGAACGCATCGTCCGGGCACAGCAGAATGGACTGCGCGAGCTCGTCGTGCTCGGCTTGCGAGAACAGGTCCATCGCGACCCAACGCGGGTCGGTCGTACCGTCGCACAGCACGAGGATTTCCGACGGCCCCGCAATCATGTCGATGCCGACTGTGCCGAACACGCGCCGCTTCGCCGACGCCACATACGCATTGCCGGGACCGCAAATCTTGTCGACAGCCGGCACGGTTTGCGTGCCGTATGCGAGCGCGCCGACGGCCTGCGCGCCGCCAATCGTGAATACTCGATCCACGCCCCCGAGCAGGGCCGCCGCCAGCACGAGCGGGTTCTTCACGCCGTCCGGCGTGGGCACCACCATGACGATTTCGCGCACGCCGGCCACGCGCGCCGGAATCGCATTCATCAGCACCGACGACGGGTACGCTGCCTTGCCGCCCGGCACGTAAATACCCGCGCGATCGAGCGGCGTGACCTTCTGGCCGAGCACGGTGCCGTCGGCTTCCGTGTATTGCCAGCTATGGCTGCCGCACTCGATTTTCTGCTTCTCGTGATAGCCGCGCACGCGCGCCGCCGCCGCTTCGAGCGCCGCGCGCCGCTTCGGCTCGAGACCTTCGAGCGCCGCTTCGAGTTCCGACATCGGCAGCTCTAAAGCGGCAACGCTGTTCGCGCTCAGGCGGTCGAAGCGGTTCGTGTATTCGAGCACCGCCGCGTCGCCGCGCGCCTTGACGTCGCTGAGAATCTGCGCGACCGAGCGCTCGATTGCTTCGTCTTCGCTCGCCTCGAACGCGAGCACCGCATGCAGTGACTTCTGGAAGTCGCGAGCAGTGGAATCGAGTTTGCGAATCTTGATAGACATACGGGTATCCGTTTCGGTAAGGCGCGCTTTAGAGCAAAGTGAAACTGGCTCGATCCGCCTGTCAGGCCGCGGCAAGACCGGCTTTCGTCGCGCGTTCGAACGCGTCGAGAATCGGCCGCAATGCGGCGCGCTTGAGCTTCAGCGCCGCCTGGTTCACAACGAGGCGCGACGAAATCTGCATGATCTCCTCGACCTCCACGAGATTGTTGGCGCGCAACGTGTTGCCCGAACTGACCAGATCGACGATGGCGTCCGCGAGTCCGACGAGCGGCGCCAGTTCCATGGAACCGTACAACTTGATCAGGTCGACGTGAACACCCTTGGCGGCAAAATGCTCACGTGCGGTTTCGACGTACTTGGTCGCCACGCGCAAGCGGGCGCCCTGGCGCACCGCGTTCGCGTAATCGAAACCCGCCGCGACCGCGACCGACATCCGGCAGCGCGCGATGTCCAGATCCACCGGCTGATACAGCCCGCTGCCGCCGTGTTCGAGCAACACGTCTTTGCCCGCCACGCCGAAATCGGCCGCGCCGTATTCCACGTAGGTCGGCACATCGGTCGCGCGCACGATGATCACGCGCAGATTAGCGTCGGTAGTCGGCAAAATCAGCTTGCGCGAGGTCTCCGGATCTTCGGCTACTTCGATACCGGCTGCAGCCAGTAGCGGCAGCGTTTCCTCAAAGATACGCCCCTTCGACAAAGCAAGCGTAAGCGGCGCGCTGACCGCTGGCGAGCTCGACGTTTGCGGCATCGAACTCATGCCTGGCTCCCGGCGATGCGGCGGACCTTTGCGCCAATCGCGTTGAGCTTGGTTTCCATGCGGTCGTAGCCGCGGTCGAGGTGATAAATGCGGTCGATCAGCGTCTCGCCTTCCGCACGCAAAGCAGCGATTACGAGACTGGCCGACGCGCGCAGGTCCGTTGCCATCACCTTGGCGCCGGAGAGCTTGTCGACGCCGGTCACGAGCGCGGTCTTGCCGTCGGTTGTGATGTTGGCGCCGAGGCGGTTCAACTCCTGCACGTGCATGAAGCGATTTTCGAAGATCGTTTCGACAACCTGCGCCTTGCCGTCCGCCACCGTATTCAGCGCCATGAACTGCGCCTGCATGTCGGTCGGAAACGCCGGGTACTCGGACGTGCGGAACGACACGGCATTCGGACGCTTGTCCATGCGAACGCGCATCCAGTCGTCGCCTTCCTCGATCGTCACGCCGGCTTCGCGCAATTTGTCGGTCACCGCTTCCAGAATCTGCGGACGCACATGGCGCAACGTAACGTCGCCGCCCGCCGCAGCCACCGCGCACAGGAACGTGCCGGCTTCGATCCGGTCCGGAATGACGGTGTGCTTTGCACCGTGCAGCTTGTCCACGCCCTGAATGACGAGGCGGTCAGTGCCGATGCCCTCGATCTTCGCGCCCATCTGCACGAGCAGATGCGCAAGGTCGCCGACTTCGGGTTCGCGCGCCGCGTTTTCGATGATCGTCTCGCCTTCCGCAAGCACCGCTGCCATCAGCAGGTTTTCGGTTCCGGTCACCGTGATCATGTCGGTGATGATGCGCGCGCCCTTCAGGCGCTCCGCGCGCGCTTCGATGAAGCCGTGCTCGATGGTGATCTCGGCGCCCATGGCCTGCAGGCCCTTGATGTGCTGATCCACCGGGCGCGCGCCGATCGCGCAACCGCCGGGCAGCGACACGCGCGCGTGGCCAAAACGCGCGACCAGCGGGCCCAGCACCAGGATCGACGCGCGCATGGTCTTCACCATCTCATACGGCGCGACGAGGTTATCCACCTTCGATGCGTCGAGCGACACGCGCCCGTTGCCGCTTTCGATGCGCACGCCCATCTGGCCGAGCAGCTTGAGCATCGTGCGCACGTCCTGCAAATCCGGCACGTTATCCAGTTCCACCGGCTCCGCGCTCAGCAGACTGGCACACAGGATCGGCAACGCCGCGTTCTTCGCGCCCGAGACAACGACCTCACCCGACAGCGGGTAGCCACCTTCAATGACGAGTTTGTCCATGCCTGTCTGTTCCTGATCGACCCGGACTTCAGCCGGGACTGCTTTGAATGTGTTCGACGCGCCGCTGCCGGCGTCGCGCCCTTCCTGAGTAATTCGCACTAAATTTCCAGATTACGCGTTCTGCCATTCGGCGGGCGTCAGCGTTTTCATGCTGAGCGCGTGGATTTCTTCGCGCATGCGGTCACCGAGTGCCGCATACACGAGTTGATGACGCTGGATTAGCCGCTTGCCCTCGAAACTCGGGGAAACGATGGTCGCAAAGAAATGCTGACCGTCGCCTTCGACTTCGAGATGCTGGCAGGCGAGCCCAGCGGCGATGTATTGCTTGACCTGTTCGGGAGTCGGCAACATGAGAAAAGCTCCAGTCAGTGGCGCAGCTTGTAGCCGGACGCGAGCATGCGCATCGCCACCACGGCCAGCACCACGAAGAAACCGGCGACAATCGCGAGGCTCGCGAGCGGATTGATATCCGACATCCCGAAGAAACCGTAGCGAAAGCCGTCGATCATGTAGAAAAAAGGATTGAGCCGCGACACCTCGCGCCATACCGGCGGCAGCGTATGTGTGGAGTAGAACACGCCCGAGAGAAACGTGAGCGGCATGATCAGAAAGTTCTGGAATGCGGCGAGCTGGTCGAACTTTTCGGCCCAGATACCGGCGATCAGACCGAGCGTGCCGAGAATCGCGGCGCCGCAAATGGCAAACAGAATGATATAGAGCGGCGCGACGAAACTGATCGGCACGAACCAGATCGTCACGATGAACACGCCGAAGCCGACCGCAAGCCCACGCGCGACCGCCGCGAGGACGTAAGCACCGAACATCTCGTAATGCGACAACGGCGGCAACAGCACGAACACCAGATTACCGGTGATCTTCGACTGGATCAGCGACGACGAGCTGTTCGCAAACGCGTTTTGCAGCACGCTCATCATCACGAGGCCTGGAATCAGGAAGCTCGTGTATTCGACGCCTGGATAGACCTGCACATGGTCGCGCAATGCGTGGCCGAAAATGGTCAGATAGAGCAGCGCGGTGATGATGGGCGCCAATACCGTCTGGAACGACACCTTCCAGAAGCGCAGAATTTCCTTGTAGAACAGCGTGCCGAAACCGCTATAGCCGCTCATGCGAGCCCCTCGATCACTTCCGGACCGTTCATCACCTGAACGAAAACGTCTTCGAGGTCGGCTTTGCGGACCTCGATTTCTTCGAATGTGCAGCCCGCCGCACGGCATTGCGCGAGGATTTTCTCGACCTCGTCATAGCTCGTGAGACGCAGCAAGTGCTGACGGCCGTTGCCGTTGCCCGCGCCGCCCTCGGCTTCGAGCGGCCGCAGTTCGGCCGGCAACACGCCTTGCGCGAAGCGCACGAACAACTGCATGCCGGCGAAGCGTTGCAGCAAGGTGCTCGTGCGATCGAGCGCTACCACTTCGCCGCGACGCAGCATCGCGATGCGGTCGCACAGCGACTCCGCCTCTTCCAGATAGTGCGTGGTCAGCACGATGGTGTGGCCTTCGCGATTCAGGCGCGAGATGAATTTCCACAGCGTCTGGCGCAACTCGACGTCGACGCCCGCGGTCGGTTCGTCGAGCACGATGACCGGCGGGCGGTGCACCAACGCCTGCGCGACCAGCACGCGGCGCTTCATGCCGCCCGACAGTGCACGCATGTTGGCGTCGGCTTTGTCGGTGAGATCGAGATTGGCCATGATTTCGTCGATCCACGCGTCGTTGTTGCGCAGCCCGTAATAGCCGGACTGGATACGCAACGTTTCGCGCACGGTGAAGAACGGATCGAACACCAGTTCCTGCGGCACCACGCCGAGCGCGCGGCGAGCTGCGCGAAAGTCGCCGACCACGTCATGGCCGCGCACGGCTATGTTGCCTTCGTCTGCGCGCGCGAGGCCAGCGAGAATGCTGATGAGCGTTGTCTTGCCCGCGCCGTTCGGACCGAGGAGCCCGAAGAACTCGCCTTCTTCCACCGAGAGGCTGACGCCCTTGAGCGCCTGCAAGTCCTTGTAGCGCTTTTTGACGTTACGAATTTCTATGGCTGACATGACAGTGCGCCACGTGCGACGCGGCGCTTAAAGGAGCCCTGGGCGGGCGCACAAATGCGGGAAAGAATCGGAATTGGGGCCGGTTAGGCGGTCCGAACCGCGCCCCAAAAAACGCTTGATTATAGGGCAAAACGCAAAGGCCCTATCTCAGTAGCGGGGAGTGCGGAGCGGCGCGATGAACGCTTCAGGAGAGCGTCAATGTCGCGCCGACAGCAGCGTATCGACGCCGTAGGCTTGCGCAAGACTGGCAAGGCCAGCCGGCAAATTGAGGATCTGGAAGGCGGCGCCGCGAGCCTGAGCGGCTCGCTGCCATGCGAGGAGCACGGCGAGCGCCGACGAATCGAACTGCGTAAGCGGCGCGCAATCGACAGCGCCCGCACCCGCGGCAATCCGCTCGAGACCCGCCGCAAGCGCGGCATTCGCGCTCGCGTGGGTCAGCGTCGTGCCGCTCGCAAAGCGATTGACGACGGGGCTCAGCACTTCGCTCACGACTGCTTGCCCGCGGCGAGTTGCTGGTTGCGCTGCGTGAGGAACTGGATCAGCCCGTCCACGCCCTTCTGCTGGATCTGCTCGTTGAACTGCTGCTGATACGCCTGGATCAGCCACGCGCCGAGCACGTTGATGTCATAGACACGCCAGCCTTGCGGCGTCTTGTAAAGACGATAGTCGAGCTGGATCGGCGAGCCGTTGTTCATCACGACGGAGCGAACCACCGTATCGGTGTCGTCAGGATTCATGCGGAACGGCTTGTACTGGATCTGCTGGTCGCGCACCTGAGCCAGCGCGCCCGAGTACGTGCGAATCAGCAGCATCTTGAATTGCTCGACGACCTGGTTCTGCTGCTCAGGCGTCGCCGTGCGCCAGTTGCGGCCCATTGCCAGCTGCGTGGTGCGACGGAAATCCGTGTACGGCAGGATCTTCTGGTTGACGAGCTGCGTGATGTGCGAGATGTCGCCCTGCTGGATCGACTTGTCGGCGCGCACGGCGTCGATCACCTGTTGCGTGACTGTCTTGACCAGAACGTCGGGCGCGCTACTGTCGACGGTCTGCGCAGACGCACCGACACTCGTGAACGAGAACAGCGCAGCAAACAACGGAATCAGGAAAAATTTTTTCATATCGAGCCTTGCGTAAAAAATAGTGCAACCGTTTGAACCGACATTAACACGCGAGTTCAGCGGCAATCCATGCGCAAACTGCGAGAGTCGTATCGATCTGTTACGGCCACGCGGTCAGCGCAATTTGAATGACGGGATGTTGAACCGTGTGGGCGGCACAAGCTGTCCCGCCGGGATCTGCGTGGTTTCCGGGCCGCCGTTCAAATCGAGCGGCGGCGTTTCCGAGCTGCCCGAAGCGGACTCGGGCGCCGCGGCGTTGTTAGCCGTTCCGGTTCCCGATGCGGCTTGCGGCGGCGTCGCGGCGCTCGCACCCGACGCGGCCGACGCCTTTGCGGCAGCACTGTTCGTTCCAGCCGCGCCCGCCGTTCCCGTCACCGCGCCTGCCGGCGCACCGGCGGCCGCGCCGTCGACGTCTTCGTATTTCGGCAGCGGCGCTTCGTCGCCATAGTTCGGCAACGCCTGCGACTGCTTGCCGTCCGACAACAGATACTGACGACGCTGCAAATACGCGTTACGCACGAACGAATACTTGTCGAGCGCGGCGCCTTCCAGCACATCGCTCGCGTTAAGCAGATTCGCGCGCGTATTGACAATGTTGAGGCCGTACAGCGCCCAGCTCAAACCCGCCGGATCCACATAGCTAAGCGGGTTCACATAGTAGTTGCCGATGGAACCCACCGCGTCGCGCACCGTGCTCGGCCCGAACAGCGGCAGCACCAGGTACGGACCTGCCGGCACGCCATAGTGGCCGAGCGTCAGGCCGAGGTCGTTGTCGTGCTTCGGCAGCTTGGCAAGCGTCGCCACGTCGAACAGACCGCCGACACCGAAGATCGTGTTGATCACGATCCGCATGATGTCCTGCACGCCGTCGGTGATCTTCAGTTGCAGCAGGTTGTTCGCCGCAATGTAGACGTCGCCGATGTTCGAGAAGAAGTTAGTCACGCTGTCGCGAATCGGCTGCGGCGTGATGAATACGTAACCCTTGGCGACCGGCTTCAGCGCGTACTGGTCCAGCTTGTCGTTGACCGTGAAGATGGTGCGGTTCAAGCCTTCGAGCGGATCGCCCTTGGTGGGCGTCTGCACCGTGGTACAGCCGGCGAGCAGCGCGGCGGCAACGGCCAGTTTGGCCACCCGGAAGGCGCCAGCGCTCCCAGCGTGTGAGGTCTGCATTATTGTTCTCCTTATTGACCGGCGGAGCCGGAGGCAGGCAAGGCCGCCGCAGGCGCCGCGGATGCCGCGCCCGGCTTCGACGCGCCCGAATCAGCCGCTTTGCTATAGAGGAACTGCCCGATCAGGTTTTCGAGCACGATTGCCGATTGCGTCATCGAAATCGTGTCGCCGGCTTTGAGCATCTCGGAGTCGCCGCCTGGCTCCAGGCCAATGTATTGCTCGCCGAGAAGACCCGAGGTCAGGATCTTTGCCGACGTGTCTTTCGGAAACTGGTATTGCTTGTCGATGTCGATAGTGACGACCGCCTGATAGGCATTGCTGTCAAAACCAATCGAGGCGACGCGGCCAACCGTCACGCCCGCGCTCTTCACGGGCGCGCGCGCCTTCAATCCGCCGATATTGTCGAACTTCAGCTTAACCGGGTAGGTCGCCTGGAACGACAGCGAGCTCATGTTGCCGGCCTTGAGCGCGAGGAACAGCAACGCCACAAAACCCAGCACCACGAACAGGCCGACCCAGAAGTCGAGAGCAGTCTTTTTCATCGTCATCCCAAAGTGAATCTGCCGCGCCGCCGTACTCCGCTGCGCGCGGCCACTGACGCGCCGCAGCGGAAAACATGCAGCGCAGTCTTAGCTGAACATCAGCGCGGTCAGCAGAAAATCGAGGCCGAGCACCGCAAGCGACGCGTACACGACAGTCTTCGTCGTGGCGCGCGACACGCCTTCCGGCGTCGGCTTGGCTTCATAGCCCTGAAAGAGCGCCACGAACGTCACCGCGAGACCGAACACCACGCTCTTGACGACACCCGCGCCCACGTCGCGCCAGACATCCACGCCGCCTTGCATTTGCGACCAGAACGCACCGGCGTCCACACCGATCAGCAGCACGCCGACCACATAGCCGCCCGCAATGCCGACCGCGCTGAAAATCGCGGCGAGAATCGGCATGGCAATGATGCCTGCCCACAGGCGCGGCGCGACCACGACCTTGACCGGGTCGACCGCCATCATTTCCATCGCGGTCAATTGCTCGCCGGCCTTCATCAGGCCGATTTCAGCAGTGAGCGAGGTGCCCGCGCGACCGGCGAACAGCAGCGCCGTGACGACCGGCCCGAGTTCGCGTACGAGCGATAGCGCGACCAGCAGCCCGAGCGCCTGCTCGGAGCCGTAGCGATTCAACGTGTAGTAACCCTGCAGGCCGAGCACGAAACCGACGAACAGCCCCGAAACCGCGATGATCACCAGCGAATAATTACCGACGAAGTGGATCTGCTTCGTGACAAGACGCGGGCGGCGCAGCAGCGGGAAAAACTCGAGCACGAGGCGCAGGAAAAAGCGTGTCGCATAGCCGGCCGTGCCGAGCCCGTCGAGCACCGAGCGGCCGACCGAGCTGATCAGTGAACCGATCATGACTGACCTCCGCCGACGCCGAAATCCGCCGCCAGCGGCGTCTTGCTCGGATAGTGAAATTTGAACGGGCCGTCTGGCGCGCCGTCGATAAACTGCCGCACCGTCGGGTCCGTGGACGCACGCAGTTGTGCAGGTGTGCCCTCGGCATGGACGCCGCCGTTGGCCAGGAAATAAACGTAATCGGCGATCGCGAACGATTCCGGCACGTCGTGCGTCACTAGAATAGAAGTCGCGCCGAGCGCCTGATTGAGCGCCCGGATGAGGTTCGCCGTGATGCCGAGCGAGATCGGATCGAGGCCGGCGAACGGCTCGTCGTACATCATCAGTTCGGGGTCGAGGGCGATAGCGCGCGCGAGCGCCACCCGCCGTGCCATGCCGCCCGAAATCTCCGAGGGCAGAAGATCGCGCGCGCCGCGCAGGCCGACTGCGTTGAGCTTCATCAGCACGAGATCGCGAATCAATTCCTCGGGAAGCTCCGTGTGCTCACGCAGCGCAAACGCGACGTTCTCGAACACCGACATGTCTGTAAACAGCGCGCCGAACTGGAACAACATACCCATCTTGCGGCGCAACGCGTACAGGCCCTCGCGCGTCTGCGCGCCGACGTTCTGGCCGTCGAACAGGATCTCGCCGCGCTGGGCGCGCACCAGACCGCCGATCAGCCGGAGCACCGTGGTCTTGCCGCAACCCGAACCGCCCATGACCGCGACGACCTGACCGCGCTTGAAGCGCAGGTTCAGGTTCGACAGGACGAGCCGGTCGCCGTAACCGAAGTCGACATTGCGCAGCTCGAGTAAGGTCTCGGAGGGGGAAGACACTGACTGACAGTCCTTTTACACGGAAGGCCGAATTATAGGGCCATCATGCAAAAGTTGCCGTGAGGTGCCCTGTCCCTTAACGATTCATCGGGATTATCGCGTAAACCCTTGCTGCAGTGCGGAAACTGCGGCAGCGGGATCGACGGCTTCGGTCACTGCGCGGACCACTGCGGCGCACCCTACGCCGGTCGCGAGCACCTCGGGCAGGACCTGCAGGTCAATCCCACCGATCGCGACCAGCGGCACGACGCCGTCAAGCAGCCGGACATAGCGGGCGAGGCGCTTGAGGCCCTGCGGCGCCGTGGGCATCACCTTGGTCGTGGTCGGAAACACCGCGCCCAACGCGATGTAGCTAGGACGAAAATGCAGCGCCTTCAGAATTTCGTAGAAACCGTGCGTTGAAAGTCCGAGACGTACACCCGCCGCGGCGATCGCCGACAGATCCGCGGTATGCACATCTTCCTGGCCGAGATGGACGCCGTAAGCGCCTGCATCGAGCGCGGCCTGCCAGTGGTCGTTGATGAAAACCTGCGCGTCGTGCTGGCGCCCCGCAGCAACGCAACGCGCGATTTCGCGCTGGAGTTCGTCGGCGGGATGGGCGGACTTCCGGCGTAGCTGCACCGTTTTCACGCCGAAGCCGACCACCCTTTCAACCCACTCCGCGCTCGGCAGAACCGGATAGAGACCGAGCCGCTCAGGGCAGCGCGGAAAGGCCTGGGCCGGCGCTTGCGGCAAACCGGCGAGGCGAGGGAAAGTGGCCAGATCGCAGGGGAAAGCGTCGCCCGCCGCGTTGGTCCGGGTTTCGTCGCCGTCGCGCCACGCGAGCGCCAGCACCAACGCGTCGTGCGGATCGAAACCGCAATCCAGAAATGCGGCCAGCGCGGGAATCCAGTCTTCCGCGAGATGCCCTTCGAGGCGATATTTCTCGCCGCCCAGGTGCAGCGTGACCTTGTTCTCGGCCGCTTCGACCACCGCCGCGCCCTTTACCAGCCAGTGCGCCATCTGCTCGCCGTGCCGCGCGGCATCGGTGAGTACGATCAGATCGCCGCCGTTCGGCTCGTCCGGCGCGGTCAGACAGATACGCCACGGCGCGTGGGTAGGCGGCCAGTCGCCAAGGCGCGCGCGGATGCGCTCGGTCGCCTCGGTGAGTTCGTCGGCGGGCGGCCAGAACAGGTCGCGGTCTTTCAAAGCCAATGTTTGCGTCATGCAGCGCTCCCGTCCTGATGCCAGAACGGCATGCCGACCACCGGCGTGCTCGCGTGCGCGCTCTCGCGCTCGGCCATCGGTCCCGCGAGAAACGCCTGGCGGCCCGCTTCGACGCCCAGCGCGAAAGCGCGCGCCATCGCGTCCGCATGCGTGGCCTGCGACACGGCCGTGTTCAACAGCACCCCGTCGAAGCCCCATTCCATTACCTGCGCCGCATGCGACGGCACGCCAAGTCCGGCGTCGACAATGAGCGGCACGTCCGGCAACCGCTCGCGCAGCACGCGCAAGCCGTACGGATTGATGACACCCTTGCCGGTGCCGATCGGCGCGCCCCACGGCATCAGCGCTTCGCAACCGGCATCCAGCAGACGGCGGCCGATCACGAGGTCTTCGGTGCAATACGGCAGCACCTTGAAGCCGTCTTTGACGAGCTTCGCGGCCGCTTCGATCAGGCCGACGGGATCGGGTTGCAAGGTGTAGTCGTCGCCGATCAGTTCGAGCTTGATCCACTCGGTTTCGAAAATTTCACGCGCCATGTGCGCGGTCGCCACGGCCTCGCCGACGGTCAGGCACCCTGCCGTATTGGGCAATAGCGGCACGCCATGGCGCTTGAGCAGATCGAAGAAGCCGGCTTCAGCGCCGCCTTCGTTCATCTGCCGGCGCAGCGCGACCGTCACCATGCCGGGTCGGGCGGCGTCGATGGAATCCGACAGCGATTGCAGCGACGGATAACGCGACGTGCCAAGCAGCACGCGGCTCGCGAAGGGTTGGCCGTACAGCGTGAGCGCGTCGGCGGCCTGTGGGGTAGTCATTTGCATGTCCTGGTCTCCTGCAATGCGTGACGGCGTTAGCCGCCGGCCACGGGTTGCACGACATCGAGCTTGTCGCCCGGTTGCAACGCGCGCGCCGCGTGCTGCGCGCGTGCGACGAAATCGCCGTTGAGCGCGACGGCGAACGGCGGCCGCGCGCCGTAAGCGGCGAGCGCATCAGCGACAGTCGCGCCTTCGGGCAGCGACAGCGGCTTCTGGTTAATGTGAATGTCCATGATGTTCGAATACGGTTCAGTCGATGGCTAAAGCACAAGCGTGCTGACGGCACTGCGGCACGGTTCGGCGCTCATGCCGGCTCCCGCGCACAATCGTGCTGGAAAAGCTCGCTCCAGCGCGCGCCGCGCTGCCAGTCCGCGAACGCGTCGGCGTTGCCGATGCGCCCGTCCAGCAGCGCCGTCGCGAAGCGCACGGCTTCGTCGGCGACTTCGGGCACGATCATGTAGCCGTGCCGGTAAAGGCCGTTCACCCGCAGCGTCTGCGCGCCGTCCCACAGCAATGCCGGCCGATGATCGGGCAAGGTCGGGCGGCACTGCGAATTCAACTCCAGAATGCGCGCCTCGCCAAAGCCCGGATGCACGGAAAACGCAGCGCTCAAAAGCTCCAGCGCGGAACGCACGCTGACGGGCGACATGTCCTCGCCTTCCACCTCGGTTGCGCCGATCACGTAGAGATCGTCCTGCTTCGGTGCAATGTAGAGCGGATAGCGCGGATGCAACAGCCGCACCGGGCGCGTCAGGTTAATGCCTGGCGCATGCACGCGTGCGACTTCACCGCGAATGCCACGCAGTGTCGGCAGCACGGGTTTGGCGCCGAGGCCGCGGCAGTCGATCGTGACGCGCGCGGGCGGCAGCGCACCGTCGCTAACAGGCGTATTCCAGTGAGTCTGAACGCCGCGTTGCGCAAGCCCTGCCGCAAGCGCGCGAAGCACCTGACGGTTATCGAGCTGGCCTTCGCGCGGCAGGAGCCACCCCTGACTGAAGCGCCCCGCCAGCGCCGGCTCGGCCGCACCGAGCTGGGCGCCGGCCAGCGTGACAAAGCCGCCGTCCAGCAATTCGGCCGGCGCGTTCGAGCGCACGCGTCGTTCGAACAACGGCGCCTCGGTGCGATCCGCGTGATGCCAGACGACGAGCGTGCCATTGCGCTGAAAGAACACCGGTTCGGGCAGTTCGGCCAGCACTTGCGGCCACGTATCGAGCGAGGTCGCGCCCAATCGCGTGATCAGAAGTTCGGCACTTGCAGCTTCGGCGAGCGGCGCCAGCATCGCTGCGGCGACCCACGCGGCGGCTTGCGAACCGGCTGCGTCGCCGCGCTCATAAAGCGCGACGCGATGCCCTTGCCCGGCGAGCCGCCACGCGACGAGACGCCCGCACAGGCCGCCGCCGAGCACCGCGAAATCGGGTTGTGCAGAGCGGCTCATCGTGCGCACTCCGATCCAATGCAACGCGCAATGGCAAAGCAGTGCACGCCGCCGGCGACGTGACAAGGAGCAAGAAACATAACTGAAGAATAGGCGGTCATCGAGTCCTTTCCGTACGGCCAAAAAGAAGCGCGTACCCAGGACGAAACCGGCGGGCAAGGCCGGCCAGGCAATAGCGTGCATCAATGAAGAACGCCGCCCGGCGGGGAATGGAAGACTGGTTGCTTCCGGAAACTTCCCGCGCCGGTATTACCCGGATCGGGTGCAAAGGGTCTCTCTCAGCCTCGCTGCCGCAGCGTGAAAATCATGCCGCTCAAGTGCGAAGCACCCCTGTTTCGTCGAAGGTCATTAGACCATAAAAGGCGCGGCGCTCGCAAACGAGCGGCGCGCGGCATCGAACGCGCCTTGATCTGGCACCGCCTTGGGCGTCACCCATATCGGCGGCGCGGCGCTCTGGCACAATGCCAGCAGAGATGGCGCAGCGAATGCGGCATGACGCGGGGACTGGCGGCGCAAAGTCGCGGCGACGCAGGCGAAACACCCGCAGCGCGATCGCCGGAAAACTCGCGCCGATCATTAATTTTCGCTTAAGGGCTTCGCGCCAGAATCGGCAATCGCACCGGTGGTGCTTGCCGGGTGTCGCCACCCGCACACGCACAAATATTCGCAATGGGCCGGCCTGCGTGGGTCGGCCCGAATGGAACAGCACTCCTCAGGACGCTCATGACAACGAATACATCCGCCAGCCCCGCGCTGCCGCCAGACGAGAAAGTCTCCGCCTGGAGCCTGATCAAGCCCTACTGGGTGTCGGAAGAACGCAAGACGGCGTGGGCGTTGCTTCTCGCGATCATCGTGATGAATCTGCTGGTCGTGTGGATCAACGTCCGGCTCAACCGCTGGAGCGCCGACTTCTACAACGCGCTGCAAACCAAGAATGTGCGCGACTTCCCACATTTGCTGATGGTGTTTTCGGGCCTCGCGTTCGGCTACATCATTCTCGCGGTCTACGGGCGTTACATGCGGCAGATGCTCGGGTTCCGCTGGCGTCAGTGGCTCACCACGCGCTATCTGAACGAGTGGCTGCACGACAGCGCGTTCTACCGGATCGAGCGCGACCGCCTCGCCGACAACCCCGACCAGCGGATCAGCGACGACCTTCAGTCGTTCGCCACCACCACGCTGTCGCTCACGCTCGATCTGTTGTCCACGGTCGTCACGCTGGTGTCGTTCATCACGATCCTGTGGTCGCTCGCCGGCGCGCTGACCATCACGCTCGGCGGCGTTCCGCTGCACATCCCCGGCTATATGGTCTGGGCGGCCGCGCTTTACGCGGTGGTCGGATCGCTCGTGATCCAGAAAGTCGGCCACCCGCTGGTGCCGATCAACTATCAGGCACAGAAAGTCGAAGCGGATTTCCGTTTCGGCCTGATCCGTCTGCGCGAAAACGCGGAGCAGATCGCGTTCTACAACGGCATGGACACGGAGAAGAAAAACGCGCATTCGCTGTTCGGCCGGATTCGCGACAACTGGTGGCAGGTCATGAAGTACACGAAGCGTTTGACCTTCGTGCTGAGCTTCTATGGCCAGATCGCAATTATTTTCCCGCTCGTCGTGGCTGCGCCGCGTTATTTCGCGGGCGCCTTCACGTTCGGCGTGCTGATGCAGATTTCGAGCGCGTTCGGCACCGTCAGCGATTCGTTCTCGTGGTTCATCAACAGTTACTCGACACTCGTCGAGTGGCGCGCAACCGTGAACCGGTTGCGCGAATTCAAGCGGGTCGTGCATGCACCGCGTCTGAAGGAATCGGTGTCGCCGGCCACCGCGCACGGCGGCATCAACCTGCATTTCGTCGACGCCGACTCGCTCACCACCGACCGCCTGAAGCTCGCGCTGCCCAACGGCACTCCGCTGTCGCGCATCCGCGATATCGCGATCGAACCCGGCTCACGGTGGCTCGTGCGCGGCCCATCCGGCTCGGGCAAAAGCACGTTGATGCGCGCGCTCGCCGGCCTCTGGCCGTTCGGCGACGGCTCGATAGACGCGCCGGTCAACGCGCGGATGATGTTCATCCCGCAGGTCAGCTACATGCCGATCGGCACGCTGAAGGCTGCGCTCACCTATCCGTCGGCAGCCGACACATATACCGACGAAGAATGCCGCGAGGCGCTCGTCACCTGCCATCTGTCGCAGTACGCGGACCGTTTGCAGGAATCGGGGCACTGGACGCGCATGTTGTCGCCGGGCGAGCAACAGCGCCTTGCCGCGGCACGCGTGCTGCTGCACAAGCCAGACTACCTGTTCCTCGATGAAGCGACGAGCGCGCTCGACGCCGAAAACGAAGCGCGGCTGTATCGCCTCTTCACCGAGCGCCTGCCGAAGGCGGCGATTGTCAGCGTCGCGCACCGCGAATCGCTTGCTGCGTTCCATGACGAGACGCTCGAAGTCGAGCGTGCCAGCGAAGCGGTCGCCGCATGAATTCCGGCAGCGGTGCGACGAGCGGCAGCAACGCGGCTTTCGAGCGCGTCGTACTGATCACGGGCGCGGGGTCGGGCATCGGGGCCGCGCTGGCCCGGCGGCTCTCGGCCCTGCGGATGGCCGCGCAAGAGACAAGCACCGCGTCGACGACCCCGCTCGCGATCGACGCTCCACGCATTGCGCTGATGTTGCACGCACGCGGCGCCGATCACGAATCGCGTCAGCGTCTCACGCAAGTTGCCGCCGAATGCAGCGCGAACGGGGCGGCCTGCGCCACCGTCTTCGGCGACCTCGCCGAGCGAGGCGCAGCCGAACATTTGGTGCATCAAACGCTTGCGACCTTTGGCGCGCTCGATCAACTGGTCGCCAACGCCGGCCACGCGCAGCGCCAAACGTTACAGACACTCGATCCCGACACGCTGGGCGCGGCCTTCGCAGCGATGCCCGCCGCGTTCGCAGCGCTTGTGAAACGCGCCACGCCGGCACTCGAAACGTCGAGGCGCGGACGCGTGGTCGCACTCAGTTCATTTGTCGCACACCGCTATCGCGCCGACGCGCCATTCGCCGCCACGGCGGCCGCCAAGGCGGCGCTGGAATCGCTCGCGAAAACCGCCGCCGCTGAACTCGCGCCGCATGGCGTGACCGTGAATTGCGTCGCGCCAGGCTATACGCGCAAGGATCGCGGGCCGAGCCCCGATAACGCCACAGTTTGGACGCACGCAGCCGAGGCGACGCCGCTTGGCCACATCGCCGAGCCGGCCGACGTCGCGGCGCTGATTGCCTTTCTGCTTTCCGACGAAGCGCGTCACATCACCGGCCAGGTGATTCACGTCGACGGCGGTTTGACGCTGGGTTGAACTACCGACGCAATCGTCGCGCAAGCCGCACAAACGGCAAGATCCGGAAACACGAAAGAACAGTTCGAAAGCATTTGCGAAGCGGGCGAGCTTTTCCGCCCTTTGAAAAGAGCCGACAACAGCGACGATAGTCGTGCGAGCCGTCCCCGCGGCCCGCAGTCATTCACTGCTAACGGACTCTTCGCTCATGTCACTCGATCGCCGCTCTCCTCATTTCACTCACCGCCTCGCGCTTGCTCTCGGCACGGCCATGCTGCTCGCGAGCGCCGCGCAAGCAGCACAAACCACGCCGCCGAACGAGCCGGCTGACGTGTGCCCTGCGCTCAAGCACATCGTCGAGGCGTCCGATTTCAAGCAGTTGCATACGCAACCAGCCGCACAACTGCCGGGCGTCGCAAGTGCGGAAGATTGCCGCTCCAACGCGCACGCTTACGACTGTCACTGGCGCGCGCACTGGCAGGCCGACGGAGTGGTCAACGATCCGCTCGAAGAAATCGGCGCGGACATCGCCGCCTGCTTTCCGAACGTCGTGCACGACGTCAATACGCCGACACGCCAGCACTTCGTCGTCACGACCGCCGAGCGACGCGTCAACGTGACGGCGAGCGTGCAAGGGCAGAACGAATTGCGTCTGCGCGTCACGCGCTAGGCGTCGGGACCATGCGCGTCTTCCTGCGTCTCGCGCAGACGGTCGATCTCTGTTATTTGTGCTCATCGCCACCTGGCTCTGCTTCATGACCTTCCTGCCTGGCACACGCGCTCACGCTAACGCCTTCACGCGAGCCCCTCGTGCGGCCTGGGTCAGGTTGCGGCGGCCGAGCGCAAAGCTGGTCGCCTGTACCACGCTGACAGTGGGACTGAACGGCTGCGCATGGACGCTGATCCAGGCAGCCGACGCCACCGGCTCCGTGATCCAGGCCGGCTATGCGATTGCCGCCAACTATTCGTCGCCGACCTTCGTGAACGGCCGTCCCGCCGATGTGCGACATGTCTGCATCGAAGTGAATCAGACGGTGTCGGTGGGCGACTTCGTGCCGGCGCTGCAACTTGCGCTGGACCGGCGCGGCATTCGTTCTGATGTCTACAATCCCGGCACTTCGCCCGCCGGCTGCGAGGCGCGCCTCGTCTACAACGCCGCGATCGACTATGGCCGCCGTTCGTTCAGCGACGAGTCGATCCAGTACCTGTCGATCATCGATTTGACGCTCGTGCAGAGCGGCCGCGTCCTCGTCACCGCGCGCTATCAGACGGGCGGCCTGAACACCGACCGTTTCTCTTCGGCATCGACCAAGCTCAATGGCCTCATCGACAAGATGGTCGTCGATCAGACCGACTTCAGCCGCCAGACGCTGCAAACAGTTCAGACTTCGCAGGTCAATTGAACCGCGCTCATTGTTTGTCTTACTCAGGAAAGGTTTGGAAAGCATCAACCGCTTTGCTGCGCTCGCGCCGATCACTAAGATGATCTGAATGAACCAATCCATTCTGGTCGTCGACGACGACCCCGTCGTACGTGAGCTCGTCAGCCAGTATCTGGAAGGGCGCGGCTTCAAGGTCGCCACGCTCGAGCATGGCATGGCGCTGCAGCGCAAGCTTCAGGACGAGCGCCCGGCGCTGATCGTGCTCGACATCATGATGCCCGAGCTCGACGGCATCAGCGCGCTGCGCGCGTTGCGCGTCGCGGGCGACGATATTCCCGTGATCCTTCTCACTGCTCGCGCGGATCCGATCGACCGCGTGATCGGTCTCGAACTCGGCGCGGACGATTACCTCGGCAAGCCGTTCGAACCGAGTGAACTGGTGGCGCGCATTCGCACCGTGCTGCGGCGTCGCGGTTCGGTTGCGCCGAGCGCACCGGAACAGCGCGCGCCGTATCGCTTCGGCCGCTTCGAAGTCAACTTCCCGGCGCGCGAACTGCGCCTCGACGGCGAGCGCATCACGCTGCGTTCGAGCGAATTTGCGATGCTGAAAGTGTTCGTCACGCACGCGATGACAGTGCTCACGCGCGCGCAGTTGCTCGAAAAACTGCACGGCAATAGCGAGGCGCATCGCAATCGCAGTCTCGATGTGTCGATCTGGCGCTTGCGCCGTCTGATCGAGGTCGACCCGTCAGAGCCGCGCTATGTGCAAACGGTGTGGGGGCGCGGCTACGTGTTCGTCCCGGACGGCGAGATCGGCGCGGCTGAGCGCGGCCCAACTGCGCTTTCACAGTAAGCGTGACAAGCGCCGCAGCGACACAAGGTTAGACTCAAGCACGGCGCGGACATAACCGAAAGGCGGCGCAGACAAAACGCGCCGCGTTGCGCCGCGGCCGCTTCAAAAAGTCAGCACGCTAAGAAACATTCGCTGCAGCCAACCCATGGTTGTCGCATCGGAGAGCATCCCCACGCCTGCCTGTTCGATCCGTGCATTTGCGACCTTGCTCGAAGCCACGTAGTTACCTGCTTCGATATCCTTAGGATTGATGACGCCCGACAGACGCAGGCGGTCACGGTTGCCGCTCATCGAAATGATTTTTTCACCGGACACGACCAGGTTGCCCGTGGGCATTGTGCCGATCACTGTGACGGCGAGCGTCCCGGTCATGCCGCTCGCGTCGGTCAGGCTGCCCTGCCCTTTGAACTCGGTGCTTGCGGAGCCGACGTTGAAGAGTCTTGCGAGCCGCGCGGCGGCTCCGGTCGAATGATCGGCGGCATCCGCAGTGATGCTGCTTGACCGGCTGGCCGCTGCCGTCGAACTATTGTTCCCGCTATATGACTCCGATAGGCGGATCGTGAGCACGTCGCCGATGTGCTGCGCGCGCGGCGTCTCGTACAGCACCATCAGCGTGCCGGCCTGATAGATCGCGCCCTGTGTGTTGACGTTCAGCGGCGCGGACACGAGCGGCGGCGCCATCGGCGTTTCGACGATCGACTTCTGTCCGCCGGCGCAAGCCGATAGAGCCACCACCGCGCACATCGCCGCGGAAAAACGAAGCTTAGGCATTGTTTTACTCCCTGGCCTGATCGGCCTCATCTTCGAGTGGATTGGCTGTCAAGGGCGCATGGCGCCTCAACCGGCTTCTGCATCGCTTGCCTGCCACTGCCGCACGACCGACTTGACCCACGCGTCGGAACCCTTCAGCAGGTAAGTCAGCGTGCCGTTGCGAGTGCCGGGCAAAAAACACAACGTGATCGAACTCACCGCGTTTTCCCATACGTAGACCGGCAGCGCGCCTGGCGCCGACACGTTCTGCGTCGCGTGACGCGGCGGGCCGTAGCGCTCCGCTAGCGCCTCGCGCAAGTCCTCGGCGGTGACTTCGTCGATCACGAACGAAATTTCGTATAGACGAAGCGCACTTTGTTCTTCGCTCCGGCTTTCGCTTCGTCCCCCGATACGTGCGAAGCGCAGCACGTGCTCGGACGCCGGCGCCCCATCGACCACCGCTTGCGACAGCGCCCAACCGTTGTCGTCGCGATGTGCCCAGCGGCACGCGACTGTCAAACTCTCGTGCGACTTCAGCCGCATGCCGAGCACGCCCGCCTGCACGTCCGTCTCGCAGACCGGCACGCTGCCGACCGGCGTCGCGCGCACCTTCGAGCCCGCGCGGAATTCGTCGAGCGTGATGCCAAGCGCAATGCCGCGGAAGGCGAACGGCGTGTCCTGCGCGCGCCGCCGCGCATCGGCCAAAGCGTCCTTCGACGCGGGAGCCGCCGCGTTCGCTTCGCGCGCCGCCGGTTGCGCCGGCACGGTCAGCGAAAACGTGCTGCAAACGAGCGCCAACGCGCAGGCAATCCGTTGGGGAGTCATGATTCAGTCGATCGCGGATGAACACATGTCGAACGGGCTGGCCGCCGCATGGCCGACGACCGGGATGATTTTCAGCGTGGCTGAAGTGAGCCGGCAGGGCAGCGCGGCAACGGCGCAGCCGCCGAGCGGCAACAGCACCGCGCCGAGCGCGAGCCACACAGCGGCGCGGGTGAAGCGCGCAAGGATTCTCGGGGTCGACACGCGGGCCTCGGCAGATCAGGCCGTCGTATTGACGTGGTGACCGACGAGGCCCGCGGGCGCCGAAGGCTGCGGCTGCGTTGCGGAAGCCGTGGTTTGCGCCGCGCCGCCGGTGCTTGCGGAATTGCCTGCAGACGTGGGCTTTTCCGTCGTTTTGGTGGGCGCGACTGCAGGGAAGTGGGTGGAACTGAGGTTGCCTGGAACGGTCATGATGAGCCTCGCATGGTTTGGCGGAATGTCGGTCTTGCGCCGTCTATGCCGGACAGGGCCGTTAAGCTCTTGCGGCGTGTGGCGCTACGTATTGCAGGACGAATCTTCGCGCCGCCGTGGCCCTGGCGATGCACGAAGAAAGACGCGCTTTCCGGCGGTTCTTACGACCGGTTTCGAACGATTGCCACTACTTCCCGGTGTGCGCAAACTGTTTCCGGAAAGCGGCCTGCGGCATGAGAACGCCGATCGACGCAACGCGCGACGTCGGCGACCGCGTGCTCGTCGCGGCTGCCAGCCGCGTTGCCAACTGCGTTGCCAAATATGGCAGTGGTGAAATATGCTGTGAGCCTTGGGTGACAGGACTTACGCGCCAACGCGCCGATTTTGCGCAGCGCCGGGTAAGCATTGGTAAGAAAACAGTCGGCCGCGCGTTGCGCGCGTCAGTCTAGAATTTCGCCATGAATCCACAGGTCCTTATCGTCGACGACGATCCGGTCGTACGCGATCTGCTTTGCAAGTTCTTGCAGTCGAACGGCTTCGACGCGTCGGTGCTGCATGACGGCACCCATCTTCAGCGCAGGCTCGAGCGCGAACGGCCATCGGTCGTCGTGCTCGACATCATGATGCCGAACACCGACGGCCTGCGCGCGCTCACCGCGTTGCGCGCCGCCGGTGACGACATTCCGGTGATCTTCGTCACGGCGCGCGGCACGGTGGCGGACCGCATAGTCGGGCTCTCGCTCGGGGCAGACGACTATCTGACCAAGCCGTTCGATCCGCGTGAACTGCTCGCGCGCATCCACACCGTTCTGCGCCGCCGCGGCCCTTCAACCACCAGTGCACCCGAAGCGCGCAAGCCGTACAAGTTCGGTCCGTTCGAACTGGACTTCGCCACGCGCTCGCTGTCGCGTGCGGACTCGAAGCTCCCGTTGCGCGACAGTGAGTTCGCGCTGCTGAAGATCTTCGTGAACAATCCCTATAAGGTGTTGTCGCGCGTGCTGATTCACGACCTCGTGCATCGCGACAATCTCGCATTCCGCGACCGCAGTCTCGACGTGCCGATCTGGCGGCTGCGCCGCGTGATCGAGGACGATCCGTCCAATCCGTGCTATGTGCAAACAGTGCGCGGCAAGGGTTACGTCTTCGTGCCCGACGCAGACGGCACACCGTTCTCCGACGAGGCCGCCTCGAACGCATGAGAAACCCGCTGAACACGCTGTTCGGCAGAATGGCGTTGCTTTCGACGGCGGTGCTCTTCGCGATTCAGGCCGGCTGGTTCGTTCTCGTGGTGATGCAGCCGCCGCGTCATGAAGTCGACGGCTTTGCGCGCGGCCTCGTGCTGGTGCTGCAGGCAATCAACGGTGAACCGATCAAGGGCGCCGCCCTCGCGCCCGCCATGCGCGTGCATCTCGTTCCGACCTGGAACATGCCGCCGAGCATCCATCTTCACGAACCGACGGAACGTCTCGTTGCCGGCCTGGCGCGGCGCCTGCGTGACGACCTCCCGCCCGGCACGAAGATCGCCGTCGACGACCTGCGTCCGCCGCAACTGTGGGTGCTGTTTCCCGGCAAGTCGAACTGGGTGGTGCTGCCGGTCGACCTTCCGCCGCCGCCGCGCTTTCTGATCGAATCCGTTTCAATGCTGGCCGCCGCGCTCATCCTGTCGCTCTTCGCGGTCTGGCAGATGCAGCGGCCGCTGTCGCGCGTCGCCGATGCCGCGCGTGAGTTCGGTTCGGGCGTCCGGCCACAACCCGTCACAGTGCAAGGTCCGCGAGAACTGCGCGATCTGATCGGCTCGTTCAACGACATGATGCGGCGCCTGAACGAAGCCGGCGACGATCAGGCCGTCATGCTCGCCGGTGTCGCGCACGACCTGAAAGCGCCGCTCACGCGCCTGAAGTTGCGCGCGAGCGTGCTGGTAGAGGAAAGCGAACGTGCGGGCTTGATACGCGATGTCGACTCGCTGACGAACATCGTCCAGCAGTTTCTCGAATTTGCCGGTCAATCCGCCGACGCGGGGCCTGCAGTAGAGGTCGACGAGTTCCTGCGCGAACAGTTTTCCGCGAGCGACGGCTTCGCCGAACACACGGACAGCGGCGACGGCATGGACAGCACTTCCAGCGCCGGGGAGACGCCGCTCTTCGCGCTCCAACTGCGCGCCGGCCCGTCGTTTATGCTGCCGCGCACGCTGCTTGACCGGCTCGTGACGAACCTCGTCGATAACGCTTTGGAACATGGCGCGCCGCCCGTCGACATCGCCACCGAACGCGGCGACGGATATTGGCTCATCCGAGTGCGCGACCATGGCGCGGGCATTCCCGACGAGCGCATTGCCGCGGCGATGAAACCGTTCGTGCGGCTCGACGCCGCGCGCGGCGGCGAAGGCCATTGCGGCCTCGGCCTTGCAATCGTCGCGCGGCTTGCGCACGATCGCGGCGGACGTTGCCATGTACGCAATCACGCGCAAGGCGGCTTGGAGGTGTGTATCGAACTGCCGGCGGCATCTGCCGCGACCGCATAAGACGATAGCTGTTGCCGCGAATGAGCGCCGCGACCGATCCGCTTACGTCACCTTACCGGATCGTCTATCGCGTGGCCGGCGGCCGTATAGTCGGCCCCGGCAACCTCGATGCCGCCCTTCTCAGTCCGCCCGCTTGTTCGGGGCGGATTTTTTTTGCCCACGGTTTGATGCGTGCATTTTATGCGCGGATTTGTCCGGCCCCAGCGAATGACTTTCCCTGCGCTCTTCAGGCGACAAGCCGGCTGCGCAAACTCTCGATAGCCGACTCAGATACGCCAAGGCCTTCGGTCAGATAGCGCGTCATCGTGCCGTAGCTTGCCTGCACCTGATCGAAGCCCGCCTGCAGATAGCTTTCCTGAACGCCGAGCAAGGGCTCGTGGATCGCGGCGAGCGCGTCGCCGTCCTGCGCACGCAAAGTCTCTTTCTGCGACCTGATCGCCTGTGCGCGATAGACGTTGCTCAGCAGGTAGTCCTGCATGATGACGTCGAGCGGCACGTTGGCAATGCTCTGCAACAACGCGGCAACCCAACCCGCGCGATCCTTACCGGCGTTCGAATGGAACAGCTGCGCGCCCGCGCCATCGGCCAGCTGACGTAGCAGCGCGCCGTAGTTCGCCCGCTGCGCGGCGCCTGTTACATAGGCGCGAGCCTCGGACTCCATGAAAGCCGCCGCGCCGCCCGCAGAATTGAAGGCGGGCGTGATGAAGTCGCGAGCGCCAAGTACATTCAACGTCTGCGATACAGTGGCACGCGGCAGGATATCTGCCGTCCGCTCGATCTCGCCCGGCGTGCGCAAATCGAAGATGCTGGCAATGCCGAGACTTTCGATTTCGGTCTGGTCAGCCACGCTGAGCGCGAGCACGTTCGCGCGAAAGAACACGCCTCGGCGCATCGTTTTGCCGTCGGCAGTTGGATAGCCTGCGGCGGCGCCCGCGACATCGCGGAAATTATCGACCGAGGCCAGTCGCGGCGTCTCGCCCTGCTCAGTATCCAGGTTGCCGCCGCCGCACGCGGAGAGCAGCGAAGCGCCGATACCGGACGCCAGCAGCACGCTTGCCGAACCCTTCAGGAACGTCCGGCGCGACCCGCTCGCGGCAAGTTGGCGCGCGGGCACGGCCACGTGCGCAAAGTGGCGGCGAGGCTCCGGGCAGATTTTCGCGGTGGCGGGCATTAGGCGATCAGATGTGGCAGGCGCGAGTGTTGGCAGACAATGTGCAGCCGATGCGCTGCGTGCGCAGTGTAACGGTGTTCATTATCTTTTTGGTTACGGCGTATTAGTTCGTAAGCAACGGCTTTCGCGAGCTTTCGCCGTCTTGCATGCATCGGCTGGTATGCCGTCCAGCGCGCCCTCGCCGGATCCGATTCTTTCGCATCTCGCGTGTTGTCCGCTGCTTACCCGTTGTTGCCATGACTGCTGCCATGATTGCTGCGATGTTCGCTGCCAATTTTGACCACAACTGGCCGCATGTTGCCTCGTCCCCGTAGAATAGAAACACCTCCCACGAGCCGCTGGCACACAAAAAACCAGGAGAACACAACAAACATGCCCTCTCTCCAATGGTTCACCGAACTGACGCAGCGGGAACGCCGCACCCTGTACGCCGGTTTCGGCGGCTATGCGGTCGATGCGTTCGATTTCATGATCTACTCGTTCCTCATTCCGACGCTGATCGCGACGTGGGGCATGACCAAAAGCGAAGCGGGCATGATCGCCACGAGTTCGCTCATCTCGTCGGCGTTGGGCGGCTGGCTCGCCGGCATTCTGGCCGACCGGTACGGCCGCATCCGCGTGCTTCAATGGACGATCGCCACCTTCGCGCTATTCACGTTTCTGTCGGGCTTCACGCATTCGTTCTGGCAGTTGCTCGCCACACGCACCCTGCAAGGAATCGGCTTCGGCGGTGAATGGTCGGTCGTGACGATCATGATGGCCGAGACGATCCGCTCGCCGCAGCATCGCGCGAAAGCCGTGGGCACCGTGCAAAGCAGCTGGTCGTTCGGCTGGGCAGCGGCGGCCATCGTCTACTGGGCATTTTTTGCGTTGCTGCCCGAACAGTATGCGTGGCGTGCGTGCTTCTGGATCGGTCTGCTGCCCGCCGCCTGGATCATCTACATTCGCCGCAACGTCAGCGACCCCGACATCTATCTGCAGACGCGCCGTGCGCGTGAGAGCGGCTTCGAAACTGCGCATTTCCTGCAGATTTTCTCGGGGCCGCACTTGCGCATCACACTGCTTGGCAGCGCGTTGTGCACCGGCATGCTCGGCGGTTACTACGCGATCACCACGTGGCTGCCCACCTATCTGAAGACCGTGCGTCATCTGTCCGTGTTCAACACGAGCGGCTATCTGATCGTGCTGATCGTCGGCTCGTTCACCGGTTATATCGTGGGCGCGATCTTGTGCGACAAGATTGGACGGCGCGCGTCCTTCATTCTGTTCGCGGTCGGCTCGTTCGTGCTCGGCATGGTCTACACGATGCTGCCGGTCACCGACGGCATGATGCTTGCGCTCGGATTTCCACTCGGCATCGTCGTGCAAGGGATTTTCGCGGGCGTGGGCGCCTATTTGTCGGAGCTATATCCCAATGCGATTCGCGGCTCCGGGCAAGGCTTCTGCTACAACCTTGGGCGCGGCTTCGGCTCGTTCTTTCCGATTCTCGTCGGCACCCTTTCGCAGGGCATGTCTCTGGTGAAGGCAATGGGCATCGTCGCCGGTGCGGGTTATCTGCTCGTGATCGTCGCCGCGTTGTGCCTGCCCGAAACCAAGGGCAAGGTGCTCGGCACGGCCAGTCCTGCCGCCTGACTTTGTCGCTGATTTCTGGCGCTGATTCCTGCCCACTAAGCACATGAAAACGATTGTTCTGGGAGGCGGCGTGATCGGCGTCGCTACCGCTTTCTACCTGCGCCAGCAAGGCTGCGAGGTCACGGTGATCGAGCGGGAGCCGGACGTCGCGCTCGCCACGAGTTTCGGCAACGCGGGCGTGATCGCACCCGGCTACGTGACGCCGTGGGCCGCGCCGGGCATGCCGACGAAGATCCTCAAGTACCTGTTCAAGCCAGCGTCGCCGCTCATCTTCCGTCCCACCCTCGACCCGGCTCAGTGGCGCTGGATCGCGCGCTGGTTGCGCGAATGCGACCTCGAACGCTTTCGCGTCAACAAGCAGCGGATGCAGCGCATCGCCTATTACAGCCGGGACTGCCTGCACGAATTCCGCAGCCGTCATCCGTTTGATTACGGGCGCAGCCAAGGGTATCTGCAACTTTTTCGCAGCGAGTACGACGTCGAACTCGCGCAACCGGCACTGGCTGTGCTGCGCGACGCGGGCATCGCATATCGGGAAGTGAACCCCGCGCAATGCGTCGATATCGAGCCGGGTTTGCGCTGGGCGCGCGCGACTCCGGTGTCGGGCATTCATCTTCCCGACGACGAAGCCGGCGACTGCGCCCGCTTCACGCGCGAATTACGAGCTATCTGCGAGCGCCACGGCGTGCGGTTTCGCTTCGACACGCGCGTGACATCGATCGACGTGCACGGCGGTGCGGTGCGCGGTGTGCGTGTGGAAAGTGAAGCCGATGGACGACCGGACGGTGCAAACGGTGCAAACGGTGCAACTGGTGCCGCCGAAATCGTACAGGCCGATAACGTCGTGGTGGCGCTGGGCGTCGACAGTGCGGCGCTGCTTGCACCGCTCGGCGTAAAGGTGCCGCTCTATCCGGTGAAGGGATATTCCGCAACGCTACCCGTGATCGATGATGAGAAAGCCCCACGGGCCGCGCTTATGGACGAGTCGCTCAAGACAGCCATCACGCGCTTCGGCAACAACCTGCGGGTGGCGGGCACAGCCGAGTTGGGCAACCGGCAGACCACGCTGCGCGAGCAGGCGCTACAAACGCTGATGAAAGTGCTGGATGACTGGTTTCCGCATGCCGCCGCGCCGACGTCCGCACACTTCTGGGTCGGTCGCCGCCCAATGACGCCCGACGGCGCACCACTGCTCGGACCTTCGGGCATCGACAATTTGTGGCTCAACCTCGGGCACGGCTCCACGGGCTGGGCGATGTCGATGGGCTCGGCGCGGGTGGTCGCGGATCTCATCACGCAGCGCAAGCCGGAGATCGATCTCGACGGGCTCACGTTGGCGCGTTATGGGAAGTGACGCGGCGAGCTGAATCGCAAGCAGCACATATGAAAAAACCGGGTCACCCTGTCGGGTGCCCGGCTCTGTTTTACCGCTTTGATGTGCCTTCTGACGTGCCGCTTCGTGCACCGCTTAACGGACGACGCCGTTGCGGCAAACCAGCGGCGACGTTTAGCGCGGCAGGTCCGAATGCCCCATCAGGAAAGCGTCGACCGAACGTGCGCACTGACGGCCTTCGCGAATCGCCCACACTACGAGCGACTGGCCGCGGCGCATATCGCCGGCAGTGAACACCTTGTCCACCGACGTGTAGTACGCCTTGTCACCTTCGGTGGTGGCGCGCACGTTGCCGCGCGCGTCCTTGTCGACGCCGAAGGCTTCCAGCACAGGCGACACCGGTTGCGTGAAGCCCATGGCGAGCAGCACCAGGTCGGCCTTCATTTCGAACTCGGAGCCCGGCACTTCGACCATCTTGCCGTCCTTCCATTCGACGCGCGCCGCAATCAACTTCTCGACTTTGCCGTTCTTGCCTTCGAGGCGCTTGGTCGCGACAGCCCAATCGCGCGAACAGCCTTCCTCATGCGACGACGACGTGCGCAGCTTGATCGGCCAGTACGGCCACACGAGCGGCTTGTTCTCTTCTTCCGGCGGTTGCGGCAGCAGTTCGAACTGCGTGACGCTCTTCGCGCCGTGACGGTTCGACGTGCCCACGCAGTCCGAACCGGTATCGCCGCCGCCGATCACGACGACGTGCTTGCCCTTGGCAAGCAACTGGTTCGGGACTTTGTCGCCGGCATTGACCTTGTTCTGCTGCGGCAGGAATTCCATTGCGTAATGGATGCCTTCCAGTTCGCGGCCCGGCACCGGCAGATCGCGCGGCGTTTCCGAACCGCCGGCTACCACGACCGCGTCGAAGTCCTCCTTCAACTGGTCCGGCGTGATGGTTTCCTTTGCGGTGTTGCCGATGTAGGCCGGCAGCGAATCGGCCTTACCGATGAACACGTTGGCGCGGAACGTCACGCCTTCGGCTTCCATCTGGCGCATACGGCGATCGATCAGCCACTTCTCCAGCTTGAAGTCGGGAATGCCGTAGCGCAGCAGACCGCCAATGCGGTCGTTCTTTTCGAACACCGTCACATCGTGACCGGCGCGCGCGAGTTGCTGAGCGACCGCCAGACCGGCAGGACCGGAACCGACCACGGCAACCTTCTTGCCGGTCTTGTGCTTCGGCGGCAGCGGCGCGACCCAGCCTTCGGCCCATGCCTTGTCGATGATCGCGTGTTCGATCGACTTGATGCCGACCGGGTCGTCGTTAATGCCGAGCGTGCACGCCGCTTCGCACGGCGCCGGGCAGATGCGGCCCGTGAACTCCGGGAAGTTGTTCGTGGAGTGCAACACCTCGATCGCCGTCTTCCAGTCCTGTTGGAAAACCAGGTCGTTGAAGTCCGGAATGATGTTGTTCACCGGGCAGCCGTTGTTGCAGAACGGAATGCCGCAGTCCATGCAACGTGCGCCTTGAACCTTCGCTTCGTCGTCGGTGAGTGCGGCGACGAATTCCTTGTAGTGCTTCACGCGTGTGAGCGGAGCTTCATACGCCTCGTGGCGGCGCTCGAACTCGAGAAAACCGGTTGCCTTGCCCATGTGGTTCTCTTCTCTATCTGTATCTAGGGGGTGATCTGAACCCGCCGCAGCGCGCCGTTGAACGGTCGCGCGCGGCAGGTACGGCTAAAGGTGACGTCTCTGTGCGAAAGCAGTCGAGCGGTCTGCGCTCAGGCGGCGAGAACTTCTTTATTCGCCTTCTTCGCTGCCATTTCGCCCAGCGCGCGCTTGTACTCGGTCGGGAACACCTTCACGAATTGACGGCGCGACGCGTCCCAGTTTTCGAGCAGCGCTTTTGCACGCGGCGAGCCCGTGAACTGGAAGTGACGTTCGATGAGACCCTTGAGCAGCGCTTCGTCGGTCGTGCCGGCGTGCCACAGGCTCTTGTCGACCGTGCGCTCCTGTTCGGCCTGCTGCAGAACCGGCTCGAGCGCAACCATCGACTTGTTGCACTTGCCCGCGAACGTGTTGTCCGGGTCGTACACGTAGGCGATGCCGCCCGACATGCCGGCCGCGAAGTTACGGCCGGTTTCGCCGAGCACGATGACCGTGCCGCCCGTCATGTATTCGCAGCCGTGGTCGCCTGTGCCTTCCACAACCGCCGTCGCACCCGAGTTACGCACGCAGAATCGCTCGCCAGCCACGCCGCGGAAGAACGATTCGCCTTCGATCGCGCCGTACATCACCGTGTTGCCGCAGATGATGTTCTCTTCCGACTTGCCGCGGAAATCGTTCGTGGGACGGATGATGATGCGCCCGCCCGACAAGCCTTTGCCGACGTAGTCGTTTCCGTCGCCGACCAGATCCAGCGTGATGCCCTTCGCGAGGAACGCGCCGAAGCTCTGACCCGCAGTACCCTTCAACTGGATGTGAATGGTGTCGTCGGGCAAGCCGTCGTGGCCGTATTTCTTCGCGATCGTGCCGGACAGCATCGCGCCGACCGTACGATTGACGTTGCGCACCGGCTGGATGAACGACACGTGCTCGCCGTTCTCGATGGCCGCCTTCGCCTTCTCGATCAGCGTGTGGTCGAGCGCGCGGTCCAGACCGTGGTCCTGGTCTTCCACATGCTTGCGCGCGACTTCAGCCGGCACTTGCGGCAGATAGAACACGCGCGAGAAGTCGAGACCCTTCGCCTTCCAGTGCTCGATGCCCTTCTTCGTGTCGAGCAGTTCGGCGTGACCGATCAGGTCGTCGAACTTGCGAATACCCAGTTGCGCCATGATTTCGCGCGCTTCTTCCGCAACAAAGAAGAAGAAGTTGACGACATGTTCCGGCTGGCCCTTGAACTTGGCCCGCAGCACCGGGTCTTGCGTCGCGACGCCGACCGGGCAGGTGTTCAGGTGGCACTTGCGCATCATGATGCAGCCTTCGACGACGAGCGGCGCCGTCGCAAAGCCGAACTCGTCGGCGCCGAGCAGCGCACCGATCACGACGTCGCGGCCGGTCTTCATCTGACCGTCGGCCTGCACGCGGATACGCCCGCGCAACTGGTTCAGAACCAGCGTCTGCTGCGTTTCGGCGAGACCGAGTTCCCACGGCGTACCGGCATGCTTGACCGACGACAGCGGCGACGCGCCGGTGCCGCCGTCGTGGCCTGCGATCACGACGTGGTCGGCCTTCGCCTTGGCGACGCCCGCTGCGACCGTGCCGACACCGGATTCCGACACCAGCTTCACCGACACGCTAGCCGCCGGATTCGCGTTCTTCAGGTCGTGAATGAGCTGCGCCAGATCTTCGATCGAGTAGATGTCGTGGTGCGGCGGCGGCGAAATGAGACCGACGCCCGGCACCGAGTAACGCAGCTTGCCGATGTACTCGGACACTTTGTGGCCCGGCAACTGGCCGCCTTCGCCCGGCTTCGCGCCCTGCGCCATCTTGATCTGGATCTGATCGGCCGAGGCGAGGTATTCCGCCGTCACGCCGAAGCGGCCCGACGCGACCTGCTTGATCTTCGAGCGCAGCGAATCGCCTTCCTTCAACGGAATGTCGACAATCACCTCGTCGCCGATCACGGACTTCATCGTGTCGCCGTTCTTGATTGGAATGCCGCGCAGTTCGTTGCGATAGCGGTTTTCGTCCTCGCCGCCTTCGCCGGTGTTCGACTTGCCGCCGATGCGGTTCATCGCGACCGCCAGCGTGGCGTGCGCTTCCGTGCTGATCGAGCCGAGCGACATTGCACCGGTGGCAAAACGCTTGACGATTTCCTTCGCCGGTTCCACCTCGTCGAGCGGAATTGCCTTGGTCGGGTCGAGCTTGAATTCAAACAGACCGCGGAAGGTCATGTGACGCCTGGTCTGATCGTTGATCAGGTGCGCGTATTCCTTGTACGTCTGATACGAATTGCTGCGCGCCGAGTGTTGCAGCTTGGCGATCGCATCCGGCGTCCACATGTGTTCTTCGCCGCGCACGCGATAGGCGTACTCGCCGCCTGCGTCTAGCATGTTCGCGAGGATCGGGTTGTCGCCGAACGCGTCGCGGTGCAGACGGATCGCTTCTTCGGCGACGTCGAAGAGACCAATGCCGCCGACCTTCGACGAGGTGCCCTTGAAGTACTTCTGCACGAGATCTTCAGCAAGGCCGACTGCTTCGAAAATCTGCGCGCCGGTGTACGACATGTAGGTCGAAATGCCCATCTTCGACATGACTTTCTGCAAGCCCTTGCCGACAGCCTTCGTGAAGTTGTAGACCGCCTTTTCCGGCGACAGGTCGCCCTTCAGGCCGGCTGCGAGCTGGCCGAGCGTTTCCATTGCCAGGTACGGGTGCACGGCTTCCGCGCCGTAGCCGGCCAGCAGCGCGAAGTGGTGCGTTTCGCGCGCGGAGCCGGTTTCGACGACGAGACCCGTGCTGGTACGCAAGCCTTGCTGCACGAGGTGCGTGTGAATGGCCGCCGTGGCGAGCAGCGCCGGAATCGCGACGTTGTCGCGGTCGGTCTTGCGGTCGGACACGATCAGCATGTTGTAGCCGGACTTGACGGCGTCGACAGCTTCCGCGCACAGCGACGCGAGCCGCGCCTCGATGCCTTCCTTGCCCCACGCGACCGGATAGCAGATGTTCAGTTCGTACGAGCTGAACTTGCCGCCCGTGTACTGATCGATCGCGCGGATCTTCGCGATGTCCTTGAAGTCGAGCACAGGCTGCGACACTTCGAGACGCATCGGCGGGTTGATGTTGTTCGTGTCGAGCAGGTTCGGCTTCGGACCGACGAACGACACGAGCGACATCACCATGTTTTCACGGATCGGGTCGATCGGCGGGTTCGTGACCTGCGCGAACAGCTGCTTGAAGTAGTGATAGAGCGTCTTGTTCTTGTTGGACATGACCGCGAGCGGCGAGTCGTTGCCCATGGAGCCGACCGCTTCTTCGCCGGCTTGCGCCATCGGCGCCATCAGGAACTTGAGGTCTTCCTGCGTGTAGCCGAACGCCTGCTGGCGATCCAGCAAAGCAGCGGCTTCGCGGCGCTCGGTCGCGACGTCTTCGGCCTTCGGCTCGATCTCGTCGAGCTTGATGCGCACGGCGTCGATCCAGCTCTTGTACGGCTTGGCGTTCGCTAGGTTGTCCTTCAGTTCCTTGTCGTCGATGATGCGGCCGTGTTCCATGTCGATCAGGAACATCTTGCCCGGCTGCAGGCGCCACTTCTTGACGATCTTCGACTCAGGGATAGGCAGCGTGCCCGCTTCCGACGCCATGATGACGAGGTCATCGTCGGTGACGATGTAGCGCGCCGGACGCAGCCCGTTACGGTCGAGCGTCGCGCCGATCTGGCGGCCGTCGGTGAACGCGATTGCAGCGGGGCCGTCCCACGGCTCCATCATGGCGGCGTGGTATTCGTAGAACGCGCGGCGGTTGTCGTCCATCAGCGTGTGCTGTTCCCAGGCTTCCGGGATCATCATCATCATTGCGTGGACGAGCGGGTAGCCGGCCATCACCAGCAGTTCGAGACAGTTGTCGAACGAGGCAGTGTCCGATTGGCCCGGATAGATCAGCGGCCAAAGCTTCGGCAGATCGTCGCCGAGCACGTGCGACGCGATTGCGCCGGTACGCGCGTTCAGCCAGTTGACGTTGCCCTTCACCGTGTTGATTTCGCCGTTGTGGGCGATCATCCGGTACGGGTGAGCCAGTTCCCAGGCGGGGAACGTGTTGGTCGAGAAGCGCTGGTGCACGAGCGCGAGCGCCGAAACGGTGCGCTCGTCCTGCAGGTCGCGGTAGTACACGCCGACCTGACCCGCCAGCAGCAGTCCCTTATAGACGACGGTGCGCGCCGACATGGACGGCACGAAATATTCCTTGCCGTGCTTGAGCTTGAGCGCCTGAATGCGGTGGCTCGCGGTCTTGCGGATCACGTAAAGCTTCCGCTCCAGCGCGTCGGTCACCATGATGTCCTTGCCACGACCGATAAAGATCTGGCGGATCAGCGGCTCGCTCGCCTTGACGGTCGGCGAAATCGGCATGGTGTGGTCGACCGGCACGTCGCGCCAGCCGAGCACCACCTGGCCTTCGGCCTTCACCGTACGCTCCAGCTCCTGTTCGCAGGCGAGCCGCGACGCGTGTTCCTTCGGCAGAAACACCATGCCGACGCCGTATTCGCCGAACGGCGGCAACGTCACGCCCTGCTTGGCCATTTCCTCGCGATAGAAACCGTCCGGAATCTGAATCAGGATGCCGGCACCGTCGCCCATCAACGGATCTGCGCCGACGGCGCCCCGGTGATCGAGGTTCTCGAGAATCTTCAGGCCTTGCTCGATGATCTCGTGGCTCTTCTTGCCCTTGATGTGAGCGACGAAGCCGACGCCGCAGGCGTCGTGTTCGTTTTGCGGGTCGTACAACCCTTGGGCGGCGGGAACCGGGTGAACCAGTTGCTGGCGATCGTTCATGGGGACACCGTCTGTGAGGGGCCGACAGGCCGTTAAACCGTTTTTCTATTGCCGCACGTGCACACCCGCAACGGCTGAGACGCCTTCGACGCTGCAACGTACGCAGTTCAAAAACGCCGGAATTCGGAATATACGCGACGAATCAACGGAATAGCAAATAAAACGTTATGGTCGATCCCTAATTATCAGTTTGGTGCATTGCGGGTATTTTTTATTGGTGCCATATCAAATATGGGGAAAATAAAACGGCATGTCGTGATGCCGTTTGAAAGACGAACAATTGATTCGATTCGTTTATTGCGCCTGCGGGGTCTCCCGGACCTTGCGAGGCCGCCCACGGGGCAGCGGCGATACGCGCCGGTTCGCCGCCCGGGCCGCCCATTCACGGTACGTGTCGCTGCCGAGCACCCAGCCTTTTAGCGTGGCCTGCTGAAGCTGGCTTGCCTCTCGTTCGTCGAGCGGCTGCTCGCACAACTCGCGGTACGCGCGCTGCCGCTCGAACGGCGTATTGCCGAGTGACCAGTAGAGCGGATGGTCGGTGATCAGGCTGTCGAGCGTGAGACCGATGTGATGACGGTAACTCGACCACCGGTAGTCTTCTGGCGCGCTCGCGAGCTGCATGCGCACCGGGCACATTTCGACGACGCGGCTCGCCAGCAGAAAATACCGCTCGCCCTCGATCACCGTCGCGCGATAGCGACCTTCCCACAACGTGCCGCGTCGCGCGTAACGGCGGTTGAAGTGCGCCACGTAGCGGCGCCCGACCGCCTGCATCGCTTTCGGCAGGCTCGACTCCTCCGTTGGAGTGACAAGCAGTTGGACCGCGCCCGGCATCAACGCATAAGCGTGGATCGATAAGTGATGATCGCGCGAAGCCGCTTTCATACAGTCGATGAAGAGTTCGTAGTCCTGGTCGTCGACGAACGCAGGCTGCTGATCGAGTCCGCGGAGGATGACGTGCTGCGGCTGGTCAGGAACATAAAGACGTGCAAGCCGTGCCATGCTGAAGTATCCGATAGTCGCGTTGGTACATACCCGAAGGTCCAAAGAGCCGCATGCGCCGGAGGTTCGACGCGGCGCGGCCAGGCCAGGAAGCGCGCCCGGCTTAGGGAGAAAACTCTAACCGGCGCGTATGGTTAGTTTCAAACGTTGTGGTCATAATGAGCGGGCCTTTTTTGGAGGAGCACATATGAAATTAAAACAGGCCGTAACGGGGATCGCAGTGCTAGCCAGCATGACAACAGCAGCACACGCGCAATCGGCCGGTAGCTTTTTCGTCTCAACAGGCTGGTTCCATCTTGCGCCTCAATCGAGCAGCCAGCCCCTGCGAGTAACGAGCATTGGCGGCAGCCCGACCAACATCACGGAAGCCAATACCGGAGCCTCACTGGGTTCGGCCGACACTATCGGCTTCACCGCGGGTTACTTCATTACCGATCACATCGCCACCGAATTCGTGATTGGCTATCCGCCTTCGTTCGACCTGAACGGCACCGGTAGCCTCGAACAATTCGGCAAGCTGGGTCAGGCGAAACAGTGGAGCCCAACGCTGCTGTTCAAGTACTACTTCAACGCTCCCACTGCCACATTCCGTCCGTATCTCGGTATCGGCGTGAGCCGTATCTGGTTCACCGACGAGAAGATCACCAACGGAGCATTCCAGGCGAACGTCCTGCATGGTCCGACCAGCGTGACTACGGATAGTTCGTGGGAGCCGGTGTTTAATGCGGGTTTCACTTACGCGTTCAATCAGCACTGGTTCGCGGGCGTGTCGGTGTCGTACCTGCCGCTCAGCACCACGGCCAAACTGAACACGCAGGCGCAGACGCCGGTCGGTACGCTCAATGTGCAGTCGCAGACCAAGATCAAGCTGAACCCGATCGTTACGTACGTCAACATCGGTTATCGCTTCTAACACGGCCTGTAACGCGGCTTGTAACACCGTTCTTCACGCGTGGAATGCTGTGGTTTAGGGTAGTCGAATTCGCGGGGCTTGAACAACGCCGTCATTTATCCAATGGCGGCGTTTTTTATTTTGTGCCGCCGTGGAAGCAGCGCGCCGCCTTTACCGATGCGGCGCGCCGCAGCCTCGGCGCGTTTGTAAAACTGACCCGCAAGCGTTGTGCTTCGTGCAATATCTGCTGACGATTTTCGCCCGGCGGCACCGTGCGCCGGGCATTGGGGTTTGGCACCGAAGTTGCGTCCTGCTGGTGTTTCCTGCGTTGCGATGTGGTTTAAGCGTAACCGTGAACGTGGGCCTTTTTTACCCTCATCGACGGAGCGACTATGACAGCACTTCCGAATACGCGAGATGCCCTCGGCGAATCCTGGACCAGCACGAGCCGCCGCGCGCGGCGTATTGCCCGCCACAGCCGCGACGCGGCTGAAGACATTGCAGGCGAACTTCGCACGCTAATGTCGGAGCTCGAATCCACGCTGGCCGAAGGAACCCAGGCCGATGCAGTAGCGCTGCGCGGCAAACTGCGCAAGCAGCTCGACAACGCCCGCGCCCGCATGAACGACACGCGGGAGGCCGTACGCGAACGCGCGAACGTAGCGCTCTCGGACGCGGACGACTATGTGCATGAAAATCCGTGGCAGACGCTCGCGATTGTCGGCGGCGTCGCGCTGATCGCAGGCGCGTTGTTCGCCTCGCGCATGCGCTGAAAGTTGCGCTGAGCCTGGCGCCGAATGTTGCGCTAAAGCGTGCTTGAGCTTGCGCGGAGAAGAGCGCTGAGCAGTGTGGCTCAAGCGCGCGGGCGGGCTGCATGGCGTTAGCGTCCCGTTGCATCGACGCTGTGCAGCCCGGTGGTACGAGACCGCCATCCCAGGCGGTCTCTGCCGTGCCTTGTGTGCCGGACTCAGCCGACATGCTTTCCGCCGTGGCCCTCGCTTGCCACGGCTCGTGCTCGTTCAGTTATCGTCGATCACGAAGAGACGCTGATACTCCTTTAGCGCGTACCTGTCCGTCATGCCTGCGATGTAATGCGCGATAAGCCGAGGTTGCTGCGCAGCGTCGGTGGACTGGTAGCCCGGCGGCAGCAGCCGAGGGTCTTCGGTGAACGCATCGAACAGACCGACAACCACGCGGCGCGCCTTGTTCGCCATCCGCATCACGCGGTAATGGCGGTACAGGTTCTTGAACAGAAAACGCTTGAGCGCTGCAGCTTGTGCTGCAACCTCGTCGCTATGCGCGACGAGCGCCGGCGCGGCGCGCACTGCGTCGAGCGAATCCGGTGCATGACGGACCAGATTGAGCTTCGTGGTATCGATGAGATCGACGATCAGCGTGTTGATGATGCGCCGCACCGTCTCATGGATCAGCCGGCGGCCTTCGATCTGCGGAAAATCGCGCCGCGCGGCTTCATAGTGTGTTTGCCACACCTCGACTTCGGCGAGTTGCTCGACGGTCAGCAAACCAGAGCGCAAGCCGTCGTCCACGTCGTGATTGTTATACGCGATCTCGTCGGCCACGTTCGCGATCTGCGCCTCGATGGACGGCTGACGTCCTTCTAGAAAACGCTCGCCCAAAGCACCCAGCCGCCGCGCGTTCTCGCGTGAGCAATGCTTGAGAATGCCCTCGCGCGTTTCGAAACACAGATTCAGGCCGTTGTACGCGCCGTAGTGCTCCTCGAGATCGTCAACCACCGCGAGGCTTTGCAGATTGTGCTCGAAGCCGCCGTGCTCGCGCATGCATTCGTTTAGCGCATCCTGGCCCGCATGCCCGAAGGGCGTGTGGCCGAGATCGTGCGCAAGTGAAATGGCTTCAACCAGGTCTTCGTTGACGCGCAGGTTGCGCGCCACGGAACGCGCAATCTGCGCGACTTCGAGGCTGTGCGTGAGACGCGTGCGAAACAGGTCACCCTCGTGATTCACAAAAACTTGCGTCTTGTATTCGAGCCGGCGGAACGCCGTTGAATGAACGATGCGGTCGCGGTCGCGCTGGAATTCGGTGCGGGCGCTCGGCGGTGCTTCGGGATAGCGGCGCCCGCGCGAGAGCGCCGAATGCGCGGCATACGGCGCGAGGTGCGCTTCGAGCGCTTCCTGCGTCGGGACGCCGAGCGCCGCGGCGTTCGCCGCGGGTTCCTGCTTTAGATCGTCGCTACGCCTGTCTGTCACCGGGTTCTCCGAAACATGGGCGGCGCCGGTCGACGCCGTGCGCGGCGCCTCGCTGCCAAAGCCGGCCTTCAGACGGCGGCGGCCAGCGTGGCGTGCACCTCGGCGTCGGGCGCCTGGGTGATGAGCGTCTCACCGAAACGCTTCAGCAGAATGAATTTGATCGCGCCGGCTTCCGCTTTCTTATCGACCTGCATCAGTTCGACATAACGCGATTCGCCGAGCGCCGGCGCGCGGGTCGGCAGATGCGCGGCGACGATGACGTCGACGAGCCGCTTGCGCGACGCTTCGTCCAGATAGCCAAGGCGCACTGACAGATCCGCAGCCATCACCATTCCGCAGCCGACCGCCTCGCCGTGCAGCCACTCGCCGTAGCCGAGTCCGGCTTCGATCGCGTGGCCAAACGTATGGCCGAAATTGAGAATGGCGCGCAACCCGCCTTCGCGCTCGTCCTGCGCGACCACGGACGCCTTGATTTCGCACGAGCGCTTGACCGCTTCGGCGAGCGCTTCCGGCTCGCAGCGATTCAAAGCCTCGACATTGGCTTCGATCCAGCGGAAAAAACCGGCGTCTGCAATAGCGCCCGTCTTGATGACCTCGGCCACGCCCGCCGCCAGTTCGCGCGCGGGCAGCGTGCGCAGCGCGCCGATGTCGGCGATCACGGCCTGCGGCTGATAGAACGCGCCGATCATGTTTTTGCCGAGCGGGTGATTGATGCCGGTCTTGCCGCCCACCGACGAATCCACTTGCGAGAGCAACGTGGTCGGCACCTGGATGAACGGCACGCCGCGCATGTAGCAGGCAGCCGCGAAACCCGTCATGTCGCCGATCACGCCGCCGCCGACCGCAATCAGCGTGGTCTTGCGGTCGGCGCGCGAGCCGAGCAGCGCGTCGAAGATGAGGTTCAGCGTTTCGAGGTTCTTGTGGGCCTCGCCATCCGGCAAGACGACAGTGGACACCTGCTTGCCGAGCGGCGCGAGCGAGGCGCGCAACGTGTCGCCGTAAAGCGGGTCGACGGTGGTATTGGTGACGATCGTGACCGAGTTGCCGGCGATGTGCGGCGCGAACAGCGTGGTCTGGCCGATCAGGTCGGCACCGATATGAATGGGGTAGGCGCGGTCGCCCAGTTCGACATTGACGGTAATCATACGGCCCATTATGACGCAGGATGTTTGGCGACGCCGGCCATCTCGAGCTGCATCAGAACCATATTGACGAGTCCGTTGACCGAAGGCCGGCCGGTTTCGATCACGAAATGCGCGCACTCGCGATAGAGCGGATCGCGCACTTCGTAGAGCGCTTCGAGGCGCGCTTTGGGGTCTTCCGTCTGCAGAAGCGGGCGATTTTTGTCGCGCCGGGTCCGCAGCCACAGATCGTGCGGATTGGCGCGCAAATAGATCACCACGCCCCGGCTTTGCAGCGCCTGCCGGTTTTCCGGCCGCAGCACCGCGCCGCCGCCGGTCGCGAGCACGATTTTGTCGCGCCCGGTGAGCTCGGAAATCACGCTCGCCTCACGCTCGCGAAAGCCGGCTTCGCCCTCCAGCTCGAAGATCACAGGAATGCGCGCGCCCGTGCGCGCTTCGATTTCATGGTCTGAATCGAAAAACGGGCGATCGAGACGGCGCGCAATGGCCCGGCCCACGGTGGTTTTTCCTGCCCCCATGAGCCCTACAAAAAATACATTGGCGTGTGCGTCCCGCGCTTGCAACGGTGTCCTCTGGCTAATCCGGTATGGTTCGTGCCGCAGCTTACTGGCAAAGCGGCTGCCTTGTCGAGCCTGCGCGCCGCCGCTTTCGAGCGGCGGCAGCGTGCCCCTAATTCGTCTGAACGACGCGCGGCGTGATGAAAACTGCCAGTTCGCTGCGCTGGTCGCGATGAGCCCGATGGCGGAAAAGCGCACCTAGAATTGGTATTTTGCCCAGGAGCGGCACCCGAGTCACATCGTCCCGGCCGTCGGTCGCGTAAATTCCTCCAATCGACACCGTACCACCGTCTTCCACCTCGACCCGCGTTTGCACGTGCTTCGTGTTGATTGCAGGCCCGGCGTCGGTCTGTTCGCCGACGCTGTCCTTCGCAACATCCAGGTCCAGCACCACGCGGCCGTCCGGCATGATCTGCGGCTCGACCTCGAGCTTCAGCGTGGCGCGGCGAAATTGCACACCCGATACGCCCTGCCCGACTTTGGCCTGATAAGGCAACTCAGTGCCTTGTTCGACCACCGCCTTCATCCGGTCGGCGGTCACGACGCGCGGACTGGAGACGATTTCGCCGCGCCCCTCTGCCTCCAACGCGCTCAGCTCGACGTTCAGAAGCCGCGTCGCGCCCGCCGCGAACAGCGTCAACCCGGCCGTCGCCGCGTCGAAACCCGCAATCGGCCGGGCAGACAGATCGTAGACGAGACCGTCCTTGCCGCCGCTCAAACCACGCGCGGTGCCGTCGGCGTTCGTACCCGCCATAGAAAGCCGCACGCCGAGATTGCGAGAAAAACCATACTCACCTTCGACGATGCGCGCCTCGATCAGCACCTGGCGCGTGGGCCGGTCGACGGAAGCAAGCAGCGCGGCAATCTGCGCGAGCCGCCCCTCCAGATCCGTGACGAACAGTAGATTGGTGCGCGGATCGGCGGTCACCGCGCCGCGCTTGGACAACACCCGCTGGTTGCCCGAGCCCGTCAGCAGGCGCCGCACGTCCTCGGCGCGCGCGTAGTGCAGCTCGAACGTGCGGCTTGCGAGCGGCTCGAGATCTGCCGTCCGCGCGTGCGCCTCGAAGCGCTGCCGCTCGCGCGCAGCCAGATCTGCGGTCGGCGCAACCCAGACCACGTTGCCGTGGCGCTCCATGGCGAGACCGTTGACGTCGAGCAGCGTGTCGAACGCGACGCGCCACGGAACCTTGTCGAGGCGCAGTGAAACGGCCCCGCGCACTCTCTCGCTCGCGACGATGTTCAAGCCGGTGAACTGTGCAAACGCGTTCAGCACGGCGCCGAGTTCGGCGCGCTGAAAGTTGAGCGAAATCGGCTTGTCGTCGGCGGTAAGCGACGCGTCTGCGGCGGTTTTCGGCGCGCCGCTCAGACGCGCGAGCGGAGGCAATGGCACCGGCGGGCCTTCGAGCGCCGACGCGCTCGCGCCGGCCTGGCCGGCGGCAGCGGCAGGTTGCCGGCCAAGAGGTACCGAGCCATCGACGTCGTCCATTGCATCGTCTGTGCGGCTTTGTCCGGCCTCCGTCGGCGTGCGCGAGACGGCGGTGGGATCCGCGGAATCCTCGCGGAACGGGTTCGGTGTTTCGGAGGCTGAACCGCGAGGCAGCGGCGGCGCATTGTATGTCGAGTCGGACGATGCCACCGCATCGTCGAGCGGCATGTAGGCAGGCAACGGAGGCAGCGATGGAATCGCAGCACCTGCCGCGCCGGTGGTTAGCGCCGCGCCGAGAAACAAAGTCGCCGACAGTCCCACGCGAACGTAGGCACGAATACTCAAGACTGCGGCAACACCGATAGATGCATGCCGGTCGCCGCGCAATAGCTCCGTTGTGCTCATGACGAAGCCTCCGCGAGATCCAGCGTCCGCGTTGCTGCGCCTTTGGCGAGCGTAATGCCGAACGTGTCGAAGCGCGTGACGCGCTCGTCGCCGATCTGCTGGCCGGACGCGACAGTGGTCGCGCCCTCGGGCGTATCGAACAATGCAAGGCCGCGCGCGCGATCGTGCAGCAATCCGACAAGACGTAGTTGCGGCTGCCCGGGCAAATCGATAGTCGCCTGCATTTGAGCGGGCGAGAAAGGATCGAAGAACACCACATCTTCTTCGTCATCCGAATCAAGGCTCGCGTCGGCAAGCTCCTGCGTCGTGAGGCTGGCAGGCGCCGGGCGTAGACCGCTGTACACGCGCAGCGCCGCGCTCACCGAAAGCGCAGACCCGTCGCGCTTGATGACGACATCGACGGGAACCATCAGCACCGGCAGTTCGACCAGTCCGCGCATGAATGACATCAGGTGAATGAAGTCGGTGCGCGCGGCAAGCTGAAGCGGACGCTCGCTCTGAGCGCCCGTTCCGCTCGCGGCGCCGGGCTCGACCGCCAGTAACGCCACGCCGTTCTGCGCGGCGAGTTCTGAAACGACGCGCACGTCATCGGCCGAAGTCCATTGCTTCGACGCGCGCGAAGCAGTGGCTATGGCCGCGGGGGTGGTGTCTGACGCGGCGGCTTCGCGGCGCAGCGACGGCAATTGTGCAAGCGCTCGCCTTGCGTCGGCTAGATGCTCCGCGCTTGCAAGTAGCGCCGCGCGGCTCGCTGCCAGACGTCCCAGATCGGCCACAATCCAGCCATGCGCCCCAAGGCTGAACACGACGAGCGCAATCAACAACGCAATCGCACAGCGGCGACGCGGGCTCCAGGTGTGAAGCGGCGCGCGCAGACGTTTGATCGCATGCGACAGCGACACTCGTGGCCGCGGCACGCCGCTAAATCCGGCAAATGTCGTACTCATTTCGAACCTCCAATGTGCCCGGCTTTTGCTTTTTGCGATGCCGCGACGCCAACGCGTTTGTCCGCCATGTCCGCAGCGCCCTCCCAATGCAGGCGAGCGCCGAACTCAAATGCAGCGGCTACTCCTGCGCTTGCATTCGTAGCTGGACTCGCATGCGGCGACGAGCGATGTGACTCGCTCATTTCCGCACCTGTCACGCCGGGAATCCCACCGAGACGCTTCAGCCACTGCGCAGAATCGATATGCGCTCGCGAGCTCGCCACCAGTTCCGTCTCGTGCTCGCGCTGGCGAAGCTGCTGCAATAGAACGCCGTCGCCGGGTTCGAAACTCAGCGCGTCGAGCAAGTCGCGCAGGTACGTGAGCGGCTCGGACAAACGCTTCGCGCGAGCGGCCTTGTCGCGTTGCTCGTCGCGCGCATGTAGCAGGCGCGCATGCTCGGCGAGCGGCGCGGCAAGTTGCGCAAGCGACTGATCGATCGACGCGCGCTGTGACTCGAGCCGCGCCTTTTCTATCGCCTGATACCCGGCTAGCGCGAAGACCGCTGCGCAACCGGCCAACGCTGCAATCGCCAATGTCAGCAGACATCGCCGGCGCGCGAGCCGGGCTTTGCGTTGCCGGTGAGGCAGCAAATTGAAGCCGCCGAGCCATGGCTTGACAGGACGAACGGCGCGCCGCCCGCGCATGTCGCGCCCGACATGAAGTCGCGCCGCCGCGTTGAAGCGGCCTTCATCGAAAACCGCGGCGCTCATTCGAATACCCCGCGCAATGCGAGCCCGAACGCGACCGCGCCCGCCGCTTCATGCAGGAGCGGATCGTTCAATTGACGCGCTACAGCGCCCAGCGCCGCGCACTCGAACGGCAGGACCGTGCAGCCCAAAATGTCTGCGATATCCGCGATCGAGAAGCCAACGCCCTCCAGCAGTTCCACCTCGCCGCTCACGAGCGCGCAGTCGAGCATCGGACCATGCGCGAGGTCGCGCAACGCGTCTGCGAGATCCGAATGTTCCGGCGCGGGGTAGTGCATCTCGGCTGCGATGGTGTCGTCGACGAGACGCCAGCCATGCACGCCGTCTGTGCCGATCCATAACGCGACATACGGTTCGTGCGGATCGAGTTCATGACTCGCCGCGTAGCGCATGGCCCGCAGCGCAGCATGCGGTTCGCCGTCGATCGCTGTGAGCGATATGCCCGCGGCGGCCGCGCATTCGATCCGCGCTTCGAGATGTTGACGCCCGGTCGCGGCAATCGTCACGGAACGAGCGAGCGACGGCCTGTCGTCGACGAACCAGTCGACAGCCAGCGCGTGCCGCTCGAGACCTGCGATGCGTTCCACTTCGTTCATGACTGCAGGTTCGAGTTCGGCGAGTTCGTGCCCGCCGTCTTCCGCGCAACCGCTTTGCATCGCAAGCCGCGCGAGCGGCACAGTGGCGGTCAACGTTGCTGATGCGGGCACGGCCATCGCGCATCGCAACGCCTGTGTCGCGCACGAGTGAGGCATATCGGCGAACGCGTCGCGCAACGCGCGAGCGACTGACTGCCGGTCAGCGATCTCGTTGCCGGCCATCGCATTAGCAGGAAGCGGCACCGTGCACGCATACTCGATCTGCATCGAAGCGCATGCGCGTGCACGTTGGCTCACTACGACGAGCCGCACGTTTTGCGAACTCACGTCGATACCTGCAGCGAAACGCTGCACCCCTGCCTGCACGGCTTCAAGCCATGAATTTCTTAACGTCATCACGCCCTCCCTGAGACTCACGCGGCGAACCATTCGAGCGCGAGTAGCGAGAGAGAATTGTGCGTAAGCACGCCGCTGGGCGACACTCAGCCAAACGGCTAACGTTGAAGGCCGGCCGCCCCGACGTTCGTCAAAGCAGCTACAGTGAAGCCTCATTTCACGCGGTGCAGAGACTTGTAAAGAACTGTCGGTAAGCACGCCGAAAGCTGAAAAGCTGGGCGGCTATAATCGCGGGACTGTTTTTTGGTGCCTATATGCAATCCACGTCTCCCACGTCTCCGCCGCCCGCGCCGCAGAAGCGCAAACGCCCGTTGTGGCTCAAGCTCCTGCTGGGCTTTTTCGGGTTGATCGTCGCGGGCATTGTGTGCGTGCTGCTGGTGGTCGGCTATGCGCTCGTCGTGGCCACGCCCAATCTGCCCTCGCTCGACGCGCTTACCGACTACCGGCCGAAAGTGCCGCTGCGCATCTATACCGCCGACCATGTGCTGATCGGCGAATTCGGCGAAGAACGGCGCGACATCGTCCGCATTCAGGAGGTCCCCGACAGCCTGAAGAAAGCCGTGCTCGCCATCGAAGACGCGCGCTTTTACGACCATGGCGGCGTCGACCTGACCGGTATCGCTCGCGCCGGTATCGTCGCGCTGACCAATGGCCATGCAACGCAAGGTGCAAGCACGATCACGATGCAGGTCGCGCGCAATTTCTTCCTTTCAAGCGAGAAGACGTACACGCGCAAGATTTACGAGATGCTGCTCGCCTACAAGATCGAGTCGAAGCTTTCGAAAGATCAGATTCTCGAGGTCTACATGAATCAGATCTATCTCGGCCAGCGCGCGTACGGTTTCGCGAGCGCGGCGCGCGTGTACTTCGGCAAGGACATGAAAGATCTCACGCTCGCGGAGTCCGCCATGCTGGCGGGCTTGCCGAAAGCGCCGTCCGCGTATAACCCGGTGGTGAATCCGAAGCGCGCGAAGGTGCGTCAGGAGTACATTCTTCAACGCATGTACGAGCTGCATTACATCAACCAGCAACAGTACGACGAAGCGAGCCGTCAGGCTCTTGTCATAAAGGGCGCTGGCAAGGAATTCAGCGTGCACGCCGAGTACGTGGCGGAAATGGTGCGGCAGATGATGTACGCGCAATACCGCGAGGAAGCGTACACGCGTGGTCTGAACGTAGTCACGACGATCGACTCCGCGGATCAGGACGTCGCCTACCGCGCATTGCGCAAAGGCTTGATGGACTACGAGCGGCGCCACGGCTATCGCGGCCCCGAAGCGTTCATCAATCTGCCGTCCGACGCGGACGACCGCGAGCAGGCCATCGACGACGCCTTGCTCGAACATCCGGACAACGGCGAAATCATTGCGGCGGTTGTAACGGCGGCGAGCCCGAAGCAGGTGCAGGCGACGTTCATCGACGGCAATGTGGCGACGGTTCAGGGTGACGGCCTGCGCTTTGCACAGTTCGCATTGAGCGCACGCGCCCAGCCGAATCAGCGCGTGCGGCCGGGCGCAATCGTTCGCCTCGTCAAGAACGACGACGGTCAGTGGGCAATCACGCAATTGCCGCAAGTAGAAGGTGCGTTTGTTTCCGTGGTGCCGCAAGACGGTGCGATTCGCGCGCTCGTCGGCGGCTTCGACTTCAACAAGAACAAGTTCAATCATGTCACGCAGGCATGGCGTCAGCCGGGCTCGAGCTTCAAGCCGTTCATCTATTCGGCGTCGCTTGAAAAAGGGCTTGGACCGGCAACCGTGATCAACGACGCGCCGCTATTTTTCAGCGCAGCGGAGACGGGCGGCCAGGCGTGGGAACCGAAGAATTACGGCGGCGGCTTCGACGGTCCGATGACCATGCGCACCGCGTTGCAGAAGTCGAAGAACCTGGTGTCGATTCGCATCCTCAACCACATTGGTACGAAGTATGCGCAGCAGTACATCACGCGCTTCGGGTTCGATGCGGACCGTCACCCGGCTTATCTGCCCATGGCGTTGGGCGCGGGTCTCGTCACGCCGCTGCAAATGGCGGGTGCATTCTCGGTATTCGCGAACGGCGGCTATCGGATCAACCCGTATCTGATCGCCGAAGTCACCGATCCGCGCGGCGTCGTAGTCGCGCATGCGCAACCGCTCGTCGCCGAGCAAAGCGCGCCGCACGCCATTGAACCGCGCAACGCCTATGTGATGAACAGTCTGCTGCAGAGCGTCGCGCAGCGCGGCACCGGCGCCAAGTCGAACGCGCTCAAGCGCACGGACCTCGGCGGCAAGACGGGTACGACGAACGATTCGCGTGACGCGTGGTTCGCCGGTTATCAGCACACGCTCACCGCGATCGCGTGGATCGGCTACGACAACCCTCGCAGCCTGGGTGACAAGGAAACCGGCGGTGGCCTCGCACTGCCGGTCTGGATCGAGTACATGGGACGCGCGCTCAAAGGCGTGCCGGAGTACAAGATGCCGATGCCCGACGGAGTGACCGAAATCGGCTCAGAACTGTATTTCGACGAGTTCACGCCGGGCCACGGTTTCGTTGGGACGGTCGGCATCAGTCAGGCGGCACTCGACGAAGCAAGCGCTGCCTCCGCCGCACCGGGACAGGTCGGCGAGCAGGAGAAGCAGGACATCATGAATCTGTTCCGCGGGCACTAACGCAGCGCCCTGCATGCCGCAAAAAAAGCCGCCGCGCAGTTCCTGCGCGGCGGCTTTTTGTTTTGCTAAGCGTCTAACCGCTCGATGCTGTGATCAGGCCTCGAAATGCACAGGCTCGCCGGCCTGCTCCGTCGCGTACTCGGACAGCGCCGCGAAAAACTCGTTGCCGCTGCGCGTGTCGCGCCACTCGCCATCGACAAAACGGTAGTGGAAACCGCCCGCTTTCGCGGCTATCCAGATCTCGCTCATCGGCGGTTGAAGATTCACAATGATCTTCGAGCGATTCGCGAATTCGAGGGTCAGCACGTTGCCGCTGCGCTCGAGTTCAATGTCGGCCTCGGTGTCGTCCAGCGCGCGCTCGATGGCGGCTAGCGCGGCCTCTGCACGGGTCAGGTAATCACTATCGGACATGCTAAACTCCATCGATTATTTATTCAGGGACAGTCATGCGAGTCGTATCTCGGATGCGCGCGGCGGCGCCCGGCCGCGCGATTGTAGCGGGTTTAGCCATTCTCGCAGGTTGCGCACTCGGTGGCTCGCTCGCCGGCTGCGGACAACGCGGTTCGCTCTATTTGCCTACCGTGCCACCTTTGCCGGAAAAGCCCATCGACCGCACACAGCCGCCGTCTCCTGACGAAGTACAACCCGGCGCCGAAACCGCGTCCGACGCAGACTCCATTCCTGACACTTCCGGCACGCCGCTCTCGCTCGCGCCCGCGAACGAACTGTCGGCGTCTCCTTCATCTGCTGGTTCCGCTGCTTCGGCTTCGCAGCCCGCTTCCGCCGCCACTCCCGTTCAATAAGACCTCCGCATGACTCGACCTGCATTTGACTACGTCAACGGCGTGCTTCACGTCGAAGGCGTGTCCGCCGTTTCGCTCGCCGAACAGTTCGGCACGCCGCTTTATGTGTACTCCCGGGCCGCGCTCACTGACGCCTGGAACGCGTACGCAGGCGCGTGCGCCGGGCGTCGAGCGAGCGTGCACGTGGCCGTGAAGGCCAATAGCAATCTCGCGGTGCTGAACGTGTTCGCGCGTCTGGGTGCGGGCTTCGACATCGTATCGGGCGGCGAACTGGCCCGCGTGCTGGCGGCCGGCGGCAAAGCGGAAAACACCGTGTTTTCCGGCGTCGGCAAACACGCGAGTGAGATGCGCGAGGCACTCGCGGCGGGTGTGAAGTGCTTCAATGTCGAATCCATTCCGGAACTCGATCGCCTGAACACGGTGGCCGCGGAAATGGGCAAGATCGCGCCCGTCTCGCTGCGCGTGAATCCCGACGTCGATGCGAAGACGCATCCCTACATCTCCACGGGGCTCAAGTCGAACAAGTTCGGCGTCGCGTTCGAAGATGCACGCGCCACGTATCAAGCGGCCGCAGCCATGGCGAACCTTGAGGTTGTCGGCATCGACTGCCATATCGGCTCGCAGATAACCGAGATCGCGCCTTATCTGGACGCGGTAGACAAGCTGCTGGAACTGGTCGAACTGATCGAGAAAGACGGCATTGCAATTCGTCATATCGACGTAGGCGGCGGCCTCGGCATCACCTACGACGACGAAACGCCGCCGGACATCGGCGAATTCGTACGCACGGTGCTCGATCGCATCGAGGCGCGCGGTCACGGCCACCGCGAGGTGTATTTCGAGCCGGGCCGCTCGCTAGTTGGCAATGCGGGCGTGCTGCTCACGCGAGTCGAATTCCTGAAGCCGGGCGCTGAGAAGAATTTCGCCATTGTGGACGCGGCGATGACCGAACTCGCCCGCCCGGCGATGTACGAGGCGTACCACGCTATCGACGCCGTTGTTGAGCGCGACGTCCCCGCTCATGTGTACGACATCGTGGGACCGGTATGCGAAAGCGGCGACTGGCTGGGACGCGAACGGCTGCTCTCCGTCGAGCCCGGCGATCTGCTCGTGATTCGCTCGGCAGGCGCCTACGGCTTCGTGATGAGCTCCAACTACAACACCCGCCCGCGTGCAGCGGAGGTGATGGTTGATGGTACACAAGCGCATGTAGTTAGGGCGCGAGAAGAAGTCCAGCAGCTCTTCGCGGGCGAAACGGTTTTGCCGGCGTAACCAGCGTCGCAAGTTCGCTTCAAGTAAAAAAGGCGATGCCATTGCGGCATCGCTTTTTTTATTAGCGGTTACGCTCGCGCGCAGTCAGCGCAGCTTCAACTTGCGCCGCTCGCGTAGCCACACAATCAGACGCCAACCCAGCAGCGCCAGCATGATCGCGCCGTAGATCTTCGGCAGGATCAGGTCGTGCTTGCCCGCTTTCATCCACCAGAAATGCAGAATCGCCAGCGCGCCAATCACGTAGATCGCGCGGTGCAACGTCTGCCAGCGGCGGCCGAGCTTGCGCACCATTGCGCGCGGCGACGTTGCGGCCAACGCGATCAGCAGCACGAACGCTGCAAAACCCACAGTAATGAACGGCCGCTTGCCGATGTCCTTGACGATCTCCGCCACGTCGAACCATTTGTCGAACCAGAGATACGTCGTGAAATGCAGCGTCGCGTAGAAGAACGCGTATAGCCCGAGCATACGGCGAAACCGCACGAACGCCGCGATGCCTGTGAGCCGGCGCAGCGGCGTCACGGCCAGCGTGATGCAGAGGAACACGAGCGTCCAGAGGCCCGTTGAGCGCGTGATGAACTCGATCGGGTTTGCGCCCAGCCGGTCGGTCACGCCGAACAACACGATCCGCGCCAGCGGATACCACGCCGCGATGAACACCGCGATTTTCGCGGGCACGACCCAGCGCGAGCCAGCGGCGGGACGCTTGGCCGGCGCCGTAGCAGGCGCATTGGCTCGCGGCGCGCTATGCCCGGTACGAGTGGCAGATTGGGTATCGGAAGCCATCGTCATGTCGCTCAGAAGTTCTTCTTCAGGTCCATGCCCTGATAAAGAGACGCCACCTGATCGCCGTAGCCGTTGAACAGCAGCGTTTTGCGCTTGGGCGTGAAAAAGCCGTCTTCACCGATGCGCCGCTCAGTCGCCTGACTCCAGCGCGGATGGTCGACATTCGGGTTCACGTTCGAATAAAAGCCGTACTCGCTCGACGCATACGTGTTCCAGCTCGTCGCGGGCTGTTTCTCGACAAAGCGGATTTTCACCAGCGACTTGGCGCTCTTGAAGCCGTATTTCCACGGCACCACCACGCGAACCGGCGCGCCGTTCTGGTTCGGCAGCACCTGACCGTATACACCCATGGTGAGCAGCGTGAGCGGATTCATCGCCTCGTCCATACGCAAGCCTTCGGAGTATGGCCAGTCGAGTATAGGCGTGGAGAGTCCCGGCATCTGCGACGGGTCGGCCAACGTAATGAACTGAACATATTTCGCGTTGCCTGTCGGCTGCACGCGCTTGATCAGTTCGGCGAGCGGCACGCCGATCCACGGAATCACCATCGACCAGCCTTCGACGCAACGCAGCCGATACACGCGCTCCTCGAGCGGCGCGAGCTTGAGCAGTTCGTCGATGTCGTAGACCTTCGGGTTCTTGATCTCGCCTTCGACACTGACCTTCCACGGACGAGGCCGCAATGTTCCGGCGTTATGTGCCGGATCGGACTTGTCGGTGCCGAACTCGTAGTAGTTGTTGTATGTGGTGATGTCCTTGAACGGCGTGATCTTGTCCAGCGCGACGAACTTCGCGTTCGTTTTGGCCGCGAGTTTCTGCGCTTTCGGATCGGTCGAGGTGTAAGCCGCCAGTGCTTCGCCGTTCACGCCGATCAGACTGCCGAGCGCCAGCGCGCCTGCGGCCTGCAGCACGCGCCGCCGGTTCTCGAAAATGTGCTGAGGCGTGATTTCGCTGCGAGCGATATCGTCGCCGGTAAGTTGAATCCTGTCGCTTCGCTTGATCCACATCATGCTGCTCCTTGCCGGCCGCCGCCTCAGACATCTGACGGGGCCAGGGTGATGATCGCTCGTCGGGCCATCCATGCGTACTCACATGGACGAACACATTTGGCGTGCAAATATTCCGTCGGCCATAAAAAAACCGCCGGTGCGAAACACGCGGCGGTTCTTTGTCGGCTGGGAACAGCGGAAATTACAGTTTGCCGTAACTATGCAAGCCCGACAGGAACATGTTCACGCCAAGGAACGCAAAGGTCGTGACGAGCAGGCCGGTCAGCGCCCACCACGCGGCGACCGCGCCGCGCAAGCCTTTCATCAGACGCATATGCAGCCAGGCTGCATAGTTCAGCCAGACGATCAATGCCCACGTTTCCTTGGGGTCCCAGCTCCAGTAGCCGCCCCACGCTTCTGCCGCCCACAACGCGCCGAGAATCGTCGCAATCGTGAAGAACGCGAAGCCGACGGCAATCGACTTGTACATGACGTCGTCGAGCACTTCGAGCGCCGGCAGGCGGTCGGCCAACATGCCGCGCTCCTTCGCCAGATAAGCGACCGCGACCATTGCCGACAAGGCAAAGCTGCCGTACCCGATGAAGTTTGCCGGCACGTGGATCTTCATCCACCAGCTTTGCAGCGCCGGAACGAGCGGCTGGATCTGCTGCGCGTCGCGGGCGACCGAATACCACATCAGGAAACCGACGGCGGCGCTGATCACGAGTAGCACGAACGCACCGAGCGCGCGCGTGTTGTAGTGCTGTTCATAGTAGAGATAGAACAGCGCGGTGATCAGGCTGAACAGCACGAAGACTTCGTACAGGTTCGAAATGGGAATATGGCCGACGTCCGTGCCGATCAGATACGACTCGTACCAGCGCACCATAAGACCGACGAAGCCCATCAGCACGGCGGCCCATGTCATTTTCGAGCCGATCGCGGCGCCGGTGGGCGAGCGCGAGAGCAGGCCGATCCAGTAGAAAACGGTGGCGAACACGAAAAGCGCGCTCATCCACAGAATCGCGGACTGGCTCGACAGGAAATACTTGAGGAAGAAGGCGTTGTCGGCCCGGCTCAGATCGCCGTGATAGATCTGGATGGCCAGCAGCGACAGTGCCGCAATGCCCACCATCAGCGGACGCACGGGCTTCCAGCGCCAGCCGAGCACGACGAAGACCGGCACCGCGCACACCAGCACCAGTTTGTCGTAGTAATTCATGAACGGGTAATAGCGCGACAACGCGAACCCGGCGCCCGCGACCATGGCGAGGGCGAATAGCCAGTCGACGATGCCGAGCCGTTTCAGGAACGGCCGCTCGTCATATTGGGCAGCGTTGAACGCTTCGTCCGCAGACGCCTTGGCGGGTCGGGCGGATGAAGGGGAAGATGAGGAAACCTGAGTCAAGTCCATGGTATTACCGGGTCGAATCTTGTGAGCTTGCGGACGGCGTGCCGGCGTTGCCGGACGATGCATCGGTGAGCTTCGCGCCCAACGCGGCGCCGACCGCGTCGCGCGTCTGAACAAATTCTTTTTCGAAGTCGAGCGTTTTGCGCGCGCTCGACATGGCCATCACGACATTGGTGCCCTGCTCAGTATCTTTGAGCCAGAACCACAGGCGCCGTTCGCGGACGTAGAACATCGAAAAGATGCCCAACACGAGAAGCAGGCTGCCAAGATACACGACTTTTTTGCCGGGTGCGCGCGTCAGCTGAAATACCGAGGCTTGCACCTGCTTGAAGGAGTCGAGCTGCAAGTAGACCGGCGATCCATACAGAAAGCTGTCGGATATCGCATTGATCGAGCTTTGTACGAAGCGGCTCGAATCCGCGTTGGCCTGCGCCTCTGGCTCGCCGACTTGCTGGCGCGACAGTTGCCAAAGGTCCCACATCGAGCCTTCGAGCATGCGCAACAGGAGGCCTGCCGCCTTTTCCTGCTCGCCTTTAGGCACCGAATGGTCGATAAATCCGGCGATCGCCTGGAAGCCGCCGACCGGCTGACCGTTCGGCATTTTGACGGTGTTGTCTGCGCCCGCAAAAAGGGTCAGCACGCGCAGCGCGCTTTCTTCCAGATGCTGCTGCAATTCCGTGTTCGCCTCGGGCACGGAGCGCTGCGCGAAGCGGTGAGCGGCTTGCGCGCGCATTCCCGGGCTCTCGAGCGTTGCGCGCAGGTTCATCCAATCCTTCACGGTACCGCCGCTGTCGGCGGGAATGCGCAGATAGCGGAACGGGTCGTCGGGATTGAGGCGCATGCCGGCAAGGAAGAATCGTTCCCCGGCAACCGCCACCGGCAGCATGTAGTTGTTGTACTCGCGTGCCTGGCCGTCCTTGTCGCGTACCTTGTACTGCACCGACGGGCCGACGTTATGGAGGTCGAGCGGCTTGGACGTCTTCGCGCCCGAGCCGAGCCGCTCGTCGAATGCTTCCTTCAGCGAGCGGTGGGCGGCGACGCCGCGGGCGTCCGTCTGGCCGCTGCCATTGGAAATGTTCTCTACGTTGATCGCGCGGAAGTCGGTGAACTCGACCGTCTGCCCGTCCGCAAGCGACGTGGCCGAACTCAACGGCGCATTGCCTCCGATCGTGCCGCCGAAAGGCGCGGTTTTCGCGCTCGGGCCTGTCATCGGATAGGCCGTCATCTGCATTTGCGAGCCGCCGTCCTGGAAGCTCGATTGATAGATCGACACGCCATCGTATTCGAACGGCTTGTTCACTTCGATACGAGCCGGCACGCGCGCGCCGGTCTTGTGATCTACCACGACGATGTCGCTAGCGAACAGTTTCGGCATGCCCGTCGAATAATAATCGACGATGAATTTCTGTAACTCGATCGAAAACGGCAGGTCCTGGATCAGCGAGCCGTCCGGCTGGTTGAGGATCGCGGTGGACACGTGCTGCCCTTCCGGCACCCATGCGTACCCGCGGAACGTCGGATTCGATTGCGACAGGCGATGTTCCGGCGGGATGTCATTGATTACGGTGTTCGCGCGGATCGGCGATTTGTCGAACAGCCACATTTGCAGTTTGATCGGCAGATTGCTGTCCAGCAGCCCGCCAAGGCAGATCACCACGATCGCAATGTGCGCGGAAATGTAGCCGAGCTTGGTCAACGCGCCGCGCTTGGCCGCGATCAGCGTGGCGCCGTCCGACTCGCGCGTGACGAACTTGTAGCCGAGCTTGGCGGACAGTCTGGCGAGCACTGCCGACGTCTGGGCACGCGTGCCGTGCACCGCGAATTCGCCCTTGTGATGGAACGCGCGGAGGCTGGCTTCGCGGACCTTGTCTTTCCAGCTCTTGGTGTCGGCAATCATTTTCGGCGCGTTGCGGATCACGCACAGCGACACCGACACCATCAGAAAGCCGAGAATCAGCATGAACCACCACGAGCTATAAACCGTGTAAAGGCTCAGCGCGCGGAAGATGTCCGCCCAGAACGGGCCGAACTGGTTGACGTAATTGGGATACGGATCGTCCTGCGTAAGGACGGTGCCGATAATGCTGGCGATCGACAGGATCACGAGCAGCGCAATGGCAAAACGCATCGAACTCAATACTTCGACAACGTTGCGCACGATGCGATTGCTCGACTTCGACTGCAAACCCGACGTGGTGACGCTCATTCATACTCCGACTGAACAGCAAAAAAGGGTGAAGGGCGACCGTTGACACGACGCCCCCACCCTTTTCTTGTTTTTTACCGGCCTCGGCGGGCCGGTTGCAATTGCGCGCGGACCTCTTAGTGCAAGCCCGCGATGTAATCGGCCACAGCTTTGATCTCGCTGTCCGACAGACGCGATGCGACAGCATGCATCGCCTCGTTGTTGTTGCGCGCTCCGGGGCCCTGCGTGAACGCGTTCAACTGCGCCACCGTGTACTCAGCCCATTGGCCGGACAAGCGCGGATACTGCGACGGAATACCCTGACCCGTGGGCCCATGACAACTGGCACAGGCCGGCACGCCCTTGTCCGCGATACCGCCTCGATAAATCTTCTGCCCGAGCGGCACCGTGTCCTTGTTGTGCGCATAACCGGGCTTTGGAGCCTGCGCCGCGAAGTAGGCTGCGACGTTGACCATATCCTGGTCGGACAGCGCGGCCGCCATAGCCGTCATGATCGCATTGTTACGCGCGGGCTGCTTGGCGCCGGGCTGCGGCTTGAAATCCTTGAGTTGCTTGACGAGATAGTCGGGATGCTGGCCCGCCAGTTTCGGGTATGCGCCGCCGGCACTGTTGCCGTCTGCGCCGTGACATGACGCGCAAACCTGCACTGCGATTGCCTGCCCCCGATTGACGTCCGGCTTTGCCGGATCTGCTGCTCGTGCCTGAATTGCCAAACTTGAAAGACCTGCTGCTACATGAAAAACCATCAGAGCCTTGCACAGTCGATTCATTCGCACACCCTGTCTCGTCTTGTGGATTTTAGAGGTTTTGCACAATACGACGGCGACCCGAGTGACCGCCAGGAGCCGCCGAGGCACGCGGGCTGGCCCCCTCAGGTTTTCAGTAAACCATCGTATTGTACAATAACTCGCTAATCGCTAAGACGCCAGTCGGGCTTGACCCGTCCCCACTCCGGGTTCCCCGGCGTCTCGAAATCTGGCCTGATCATGTCCTTCCTGCTCCACCAATCCCGCTTTTTCACGACCGTCAATCACCTTCGTGATCTGCCGGCCACCGCTCAGCCTGAGATTGCTTTTGCCGGGCGCTCGAATGCAGGCAAGTCGACGGCCATCAATATCCTGTGCAACCAGAAGCGGCTCGCATTCGCGAGTAAGACACCGGGACGCACCCAGCACATCAATTACTTTTCCGTCGGCAAGGCGGACGAACCCACGGCCCATCTTGTCGATCTGCCCGGCTACGGCTATGCGGAAGTGCCTGGCGCAGCCAAGGCCCATTGGGAAGCGCTGCTTTCCACGTACCTGCAATCGCGTTCGCAATTGCGCGGCATGATCCTCATGATGGACTCGCGTCGGCCGCTGACCGATCTCGATCGGCGAATGATCGAATGGTTCGCTCCGACCGGAAAGCCAATCCACGCGTTGCTTACCAAATGCGACAAATTGACGCGCCAGGGAAGCGTGAATGCGTTGCGCGCGACACAGAAGGGTTTTGACGAATATCGTGCGGCGGGCTACCAGGGCGAGCTGACGGCGCAACTCTTCTCCGCGCTCAAGCGGGTCGGTATCGACGAAGCTCACGAACTGATTGAAAGCTGGCTGATCCCCGAAACGAAGGGCGCAACCGACGCCGCACAGTAACCTCGCGGTGTGTTTGCTGAAAGCCTGAACGCGCTCTTTCCGCCGCCCATAAAAAAACCCGCCGCTTTAACGGCGGGTCAAACAGCCTAATCGAAAAACGACAGGCACCCGCTCAGGGAGGAGAAGCGGGGAGGTCAGCGCCAAGCGCCTTGCTCGATCGGTATGATATACCATTGTCTTGAAAAGTTTCCGTGAGCGGCCGCCGTCTCCCGAGCACCTCTCTGGGCACTGTCCTACGTCAAGACATCCACGATCTTCAATTCCATGAGCTTCTACCCGCACTATCGTCCTCGCCGCATGCGCCGCGACGACTTCTCGCGCCGCCTGATGCGCGAGAACATCCTCACCACCAACGATCTGATTTACCCCGTTTTTGTAGTCGAAGGCGCCAACGTGCGGCAAGCCGTGCCGTCGATGCCTGGCGTCGAGCGGGTTTCGGTCGACTTGCTGATGAAAGTCGCCGAGCAATGCGTCGAGCTCGGCGTGCCGGTGCTGTCGCTGTTTCCGGCGATCGAACCGTCGCTCAAGACACCCGATGGCCGCGAAGCGACCAACGCCGCTGGTCTGATCCCGCGGGCGGTCCGCGAGCTGAAGAAGCACTTCCCGGATCTGGGCGTTCTCACCGACGTCGCGCTGGATCCGTACACGAGCCACGGCCAGGACGGCGTGCTCGACGAAAACGGCTACGTGATTAACGATGAGACCGTCGACATCCTGATCGAACAGGCACGCGCGCAAGCTGAAGCCGGCGTAGATATCGTCGCGCCGTCGGACATGATGGACGGCCGAATCGGCGCCATCCGCGAAATGCTGGAAAGCGAGGACCATGTCCACACGCGCATCATGGCCTATGCGGCCAAATTCGCGTCCGCGTTCTACGGCCCGTTCCGAGACGCCGTGGGCTCCGCGACGAACCTCGGCAAAAGCAACAAGATGACGTACCAGATGGACCCCGCCAACTCCAACGAGGCGTTGCGCGAGGTGCAAGCGGACATCAACGAAGGCGCCGACATGGTCATGGTCAAGCCGGGCATGCCTTACCTGGATATCGTGCGCCGGGTGAAGGACGAGTTCCAGTTCCCGACCTACGTCTATCAGGTCAGCGGCGAATACGCGATGCTGAAGGCAGCGGCTCAGAACGGCTGGCTGGACCACGACAAGGCGATGATGGAATCGCTGCTCGCCTTCAAGCGCGCGGGCGCGGACGGCATTCTGACCTATTTCGCGCTAGATGCAGCACGGATTCTTCGCTCGCAAAAATAGGTTGCGCCGCGCCTGGCGGCAGCGATCTCGTATGGCTCGCTCGTCACAACCCGAGTCGATTCACGTGCGAGTTCAGCAAGGGCCAGAACGTGAAACGGAGGCGGACTTTTGGTCACGCCTCCGTTTTTTATCCACTCGCGCTTGCCGCTCGTTCATGCGGTCAATGCGATCACGCCTGAGGTCGGCTCGCCCGTTCGAGCGTGCGCAGAAATTTGTCGGCCGACTCATAACCGACAACGCGCAGTACCTCCTTGCCGCCGCGGTCGAGGAAGATAATTCCCGGCGGGCCGAAAAGGCCAAAGCGCTTGAGCAGTGCCTGGTCGTCGGTGTTGTTGGCAGTGACGTCGGCGCGCAGCAGGTTCATTTCCTTCAATTTCGCCTGGACGCGCGGGTCGCTGAAAGTGAATTTCTCCATCTCCTTGCAACTGACGCACCAGTCGGCGTAGAAATCGAGCATGGCCGGCTGTGCGGCTGCTTTGACGGCCTCGTCCAGCCCGACCGATGATCGCACCGGTTGAAACGCCAGATCGCCCTGCGACGCATTCTGGGGCGAGCCAGCCATACGATCCGGCGCCGGCGCGCCGCCGCGCGTCGCCAGCACGGCCAACGGACGCAGCGGATCTGACGACCCCGCGGCGAGTCCAACAAGCAGCACCACAGCCCAAACTGCAAAGGCAGCGCCGATACCTCGGCCAAGCCGGCGCCATATCGACGCTTGCGCCAAAGGTGCCGAAAAGAGACCCAGCGACGCCGCGGCGATCAAGAGCCAGAGCGCACTCAGGAGCATGGCAGCCGATGCCCCGAGCACCGGCCAGACAATCCAGAGCGCCGCGGCGAGCAGCACGACACCGAACAGCACTTTGACGCTGTCCATCCACGCGCCGGCGCGCGGCAGCAAGGTTCCGGCGCCAAATCCGATGATAAGCAGCGGCACGCCAAGCCCGAGTCCCATGGAGAACAGCGCGGTGCCACCGAGCACCGCATTCCCCGTGTGCGCAATGAAGGCGAGCACCGCGAAAAGCGGCGCAGTCATGCAGGCACCCACGACCAACGCGGACAGCGCGCCCATTCCGGCAACGGCTGCAAACTTGCCGCCAGAGCGCCGCGCCGACACGTGCGAAACGCCTTCCTGCCAACGCTGCGGCAGTGCGATATCGAAACCCGCAATCAGCGTGAGCGCAAAAACGGTCAGTAGCACGCCGAATGCACCCAACACCCACGGATTTTGCAGCCACGCGCCCAGACTTTGCCCAACGAGCGCGGCGGCAATTCCGAGGGCGGTGTAGACGAGCGCCATTCCGACTACATAGGCGAGCGATAGCGCCAAGCCCCGAGCGCGCGTGACCCGTGCGCCCTCGCCGATGATGATTGCCGAAAGAATGGGAATCATCGGGTAGGAGCACGGCAGCAGGCTCAGCACCATGCCCGCGACGAAGTAAAGTCCGATGATCGTGAGGAAACCGCCGCCTTGGAGCAGCGATTGCGCGTAATCGGCGTTGGTGGCCCGCTCGTACCACGGCGTATCGCTTGCCTCAGATTGCAGCGCGGCCGCGCTGCCCGCCGGTTGCAGAGCAGCACCGCTTACATGGTAGACGCGCTCCATCGGCGGATAGCAGATACCGGCGTCCGCACACCCTTGGGATGTCACGGCCAGATCGAACCCTCCGGCGGCCTGCTTAACCGGGATGCGGATCGTCAGTTCGTTGCGATACGTCTCGACGTTCTTGTTAAATGTCTGATCGAACTTGATATGGCCCGCCGGCAACTGCGGCTCACCGAGTGTCGCGTTTCCACTGCGAGTCGCGAATGCGAAACGCTCCCGGTACATGTAGTAGCCGTCAGCAATTTTGTACGTAACGTCGACTTCGCCCGGCTTTTCAGCCGCACTGAACTTAAACGCTACCGCGGGATCGAGGAAGTCGTCTGCCGCACGGGCGAGCGTGCAGAACTGCGCCAGGACCAGGCCGGCAAAGAGGAGGAATGCGGCACGAAGCGCATGGCGCGCGCGCCCGTCGAGACAGTTAAACATGTAGAGGGCGTTGGGTTTCTGCAAGGATCCACTGACCGTAAGTGGCCGAGGCCATGGCTTGCCACGACAGAATTTCCGGCGTGTCGTATGGATGGTGCGTCTGTATGTATCGCTCAAGCTCAAGAGCACGTGCGGCGCTCGTCTTGAACAACAACTGTATTTCTTGTGCCGTTTCGACCTGCCCTTGCCAGTGGTAGCGCGATTGCACGGCGCCGAGTTGCGTTACGCAGGCGCATAGCCGGGCAGCGAGCGCGTCTGCGGCGAGCTTGTCAGCAACGGTCGCGTCGGGCACCGTCGTCAGGATCAAGGTAACACTCACGCTCACTGAAAGCTCCGGCAAGGCACGATTCGGGTGGCAATATCGTATCACCTGGCAGTCAAGTGCCGCAGGCAGCGCGGGCTCGCGTGTGCGGCATTTGGCCACTGCGGATTGACTGGCTGCGCGCTTGAACTTGGATTCGTAAAGCGCCGCAGCCGTTGTGGATCGCTTGAGGGCTGCATGTTGTAGCGATGCGGCCCGTCGGTCACGCGCGCTTCGACCTCCTGCCGTCGCGCTTTTCGATCGGCTTTTCCTACCCAACCCTGCGACTCACGGAGACATTTGCCTAGCCCGAAAAACAAAACCCCACGCTCCGAGAAACGTGGGGTTCGTCTGCATTCTGTAGCCAAGCGTGACGCCTAGCTCTTTAGTGCCTCGAAGCTTACTCGGCTTCTTGCACTTCAACTTCTTCAACTTCCGGACGATCGAGCAATTCGACCAGAGCCATCGGTGCATTGTCGCCGACGCGGAAGCCGAACTTCAGCACGCGCAGGTAGCCGCCCGGACGGGTAGCGTAGCGCGGGCCGAGGACTTCAAACAGCTTCGTGACCGAGTCACGGTCGCGCAGACGGTTGAATGCCAGACGGCGATTTGCCAGCGACGGCTTCTTGCCCAGCGTGATCAGCGGCTCGACAACTTTACGGAGTTCTTTCGCCTTCGGCAGCGTGGTCTTGATGACTTCGTGCTCGATCAGCGAGTTGGACATATTACGGAGCATTGCCAGACGGTGGCTGCTCGTGCGGTTCAGTTTCCGCAGACCATGACGGTGACGCATGTTGATTCCTTCGATTCAGAGTTTTGGTCCAGCTCTTCTATCGCGCTCGATCTACTGCAAATTCGAGTGCACGGGCCGGTAGTTGAAAAAGGCAAGACGCGGATTCTAAAGGAAAATCCGCGTCTGTGCCAGTGCAGCGACGGGTTCTGTCCCGAGACGAAGCGTCGACTTACTTGTCCAGCCCAGCGGGCGGCCAATTTTCGAGCTTCATGCCGAGCGTCAAACCACGCGACGCCAGTACTTCCTTGATTTCGTTCAACGACTTGCGGCCCAGATTCGGCGTTTTGAGCAACTCGTTTTCCGTGCGCTGGATCAGATCGCCGATGTAGTAGATGTTCTCGGCCTTCAGACAGTTCGCTGACCGAACCGTCAATTCGAGATCATCGACCGGACGCAGCAGGATCGGATCGATCTGCGGCGCGCGCGACGGCGCTTCAGCTGTTGCTTCGGTGCCTTCCAGAGCAGCGAACACAGACAGTTGATCAACCAGAATGCGAGCCGATTGACGAATCGCTTCTTCCGGCGAGATCACACCGTTCGTTTCGATGTTCATCACGAGCTTGTCGAGGTCGGTACGCTGTTCGACGCGAGCGCTTTCAACGGCGTAGCTCACGCGGCGAACCGGCGAGAACGACGCGTCCAGCACGATACGGCCGATGATCTTGGCCGACTCTTCGCCGTAACGACGCACATTGCCCGGCACGTAACCGCGGCCCTTCTCCACCTTGATCTGGACGTCGAGCTTGCCGCCCTTCGACAGATGCGCAATCACGTGATCAGGGTTGATGACTTCGCAATCATGCGCGAGTTCGATATCGCCAGCAGTGACAACGCCTTCGCCTTCCTTGCGCAGCGTAACCGTCACTTCGTCACGGTTATGCAACTTGAACACTACGCCCTTCAGGTTCAACAACAGGTTGACCACGTCCTCTTGCACACCGTCGAGCGTCGAATACTCATGTACGACGCCTGCGATCGTCACTTCGGTCGGCGCGTAGCCGATCATCGACGACAACAGCACGCGCCGGAGCGCGTTACCCAAGGTGTGGCCGTAACCGCGTTCAAACGGTTCCATGACCACTTTCGCGTGGCTTTCGCCCAGCGATTCAACTGCGATGATCTTGGGCTTCAACAAACTGGTTTGCATAGGTTTTCCTTTTCAATACCCTCGGCTCGTTACACCGATAAGGCTGACCGGTAACAACCTGAAAATAAACAGCCGAGACCCCCCCTTGCGCAACGCAATCGGGGTGCCCCGGCCATTAATCCGATTACCGCGAATACAATTCGACGATCAGGCTTTCGTTGATATCGCCAGCGATGTCGCTGCGTTCCGGCTTGGACTTGAACGTGCCTTCGAACTTCTTCGAATCGACAGCGACCCAGCTGGGCATGCCGCCTTGTTCAGCCAGCGACAGCGCTTCGAGGATACGCGCTTGCTTCTTCGATTGTTCGCGCACTGCGACGACGTCGCCTGCCTTCACTTGCATCGACGGGATGTTCGACACAACGCCGTTCACCGTGATCGCCTTGTGGCTCACAAGCTGACGCGCTTCAGCACGCGTCGAGCCGAAGCCCATGCGATACACGACGTTATCCAGACGCGACTCGAGCAATTGCAGCAGGTTCTCACCCGTGTTGCCCTTCAGACGGTCAGCTTCAGCGAAGTAACGGCGGAATTGGCGCTCGAGGACACCGTAGATGCGCTTCACTTTTTGCTTTTCGCGCAACTGCGTGCCGTAGTCGGACGTACGTGCACCCGACGTGCGGCCATGCTGGCCAGGCTTGCTGTCAAGCTTGCACTTGTCAGCGAGCGAACGACGAGCGCTCTTCAGGAACAGGTCAGTGCCTTCACGGCGGGACAGCTTGGCCTTAGGGCCGATATAACGTGCCACGTTGATTCCTTCGTTGATTGATCACGCGAATGCAAACACTCGCGCTAGTCCGAACCCTTTGGGTCGAACAGTGGGCTTAGTCAATTCAATAGCGCAAGCAGCCTGTTTCGCCGGTTACTAAACCCGGGCGGCAACAGGCGCTAGCGAAAACAGCGTCTTAGATACGACGACGCTTCGGCGGACGGCAGCCGTTGTGCGGGACCGGAGTGACGTCGGAGATCGCCGTGATCTTGATGCCAAGACCATGCAACGCGCGCACCGCCGATTCACGGCCAGGACCGGGGCCCTTGATCCGCACTTCGAGGTTCTTCACGCCGTATTCCATCGCCACGCGGCCAGCCGATTCGGCTGCCACCTGGGCTGCAAACGGGGTCGATTTACGCGAGCCCTTGAAGCCCTGACCACCCGACGTTGCCCAAGCAAGTGCATTGCCTTGACGATCGGTGATCGTGATGATGGTGTTGTTGAACGACGCGTGAACGTGAACCACGCCCTCGGCGACGTTCTTCTTGACCTTCTTGCGAACGCGTTGCGCCGCGGAGTTGTTCGAAGCCTTAGCCATTACGTTTTCCTGTAACTGTCAGTTCCGCTTACTTCTTCAGCGATTGCGCTGCACGACGCGGACCCTTGCGCGTACGGGCATTCGTACGCGTACGCTGGCCGCGCAGGGGCAAGCCCTTACGATGCCGAACGCCACGGTAGCAGCCGAGATCCATCAGGCGCTTAATGTTCATCGTCGTTTCACGGCGCAGATCGCCTTCAACGATGAACTTGCCGACTTCTTCACGCAGCTTTTCGAGGTCTGCGTCGTTCAGGTCTTTGACCTTCTTCGAAAATGCCACACCAGCAGCGACGCAAATGTCGCGCGAGCGCGTGCGGCCGATACCGTAAATAGCCGTCAGGCCGATTTCAGTATGCTGGTGATTCGGGATGTTAACCCCTGCGATACGAGCCATTGTTTTTCCTCAAACAAAAAGCGCAAGCAAAAGCGCGGCGTTCAGCCTTGACGCTGTTTGTGGCGCGGATCAGAGCTGCAAATCACGCGCACAACGCCTTTGCGCTTGATGATCTTGCAATTGCGGCAAATGCGCTTAACCGATGCCATCACTTTCATGATATTACCCTTTTTTCAAATCACTTCGCCCGGAACACGATCCGCGCACGCGACAGATCGTAAGGCGTCAATTCAACCGTCACCTTGTCGCCCGGCAAGATTCGGATGTAGTGCATCCGCATCTTCCCGGATATGTGTCCCAATACGACATGGCCGTTTTCCAGCTTCACCCTGAAGGTGGCGTTAGGCAGGTTTTCGATGACTTCACCCTGCATCTGGATAACATCGTCTTTGGCCATAAGTCCTTTCAACGCATCGGGACGCCGCCGCCTTTGAAATTAGCTTTCTTCAGCAGCGATTCATACTGTTGCGACATAACGTACGACTGCACCTGCGCCATGAAATCCATTGTGACGACGACAATGATCAGCAGCGACGTTCCACCAAAATAAAACGGCACGTTCCAGCGCAGCACCAAGAACTCGGGCAGCAGACAAACAAACACGATGTAGATCGCACCGGCCAGCGTCAGACGCGTCAGGATGCGGTCGATATATCGCGCCGTTTGATCGCCCGGGCGGATGCCAGGAACGAATGCGCCACTCTTCTTCAGGTTGTCGGCCGTCTCCCTGCTGTTGAACACCAGAGCGGTGTAGAAAAAGCAGAAGAATACGATCGCCAACGCGTACAGCAACACGTACACGGGTTGGCCGGGCTTGAGGGCTTCGGCCACATTATGCAGCGTGTCTGCGAACCAGCCGGTACGCGACCCCGAACTAAACCAGTTCAGGATGGTTGCCGGGAAGAGAATGATCGACGATGCAAAGATCGGCGGAATCACGCCCGACATGTTCAGCTTCAGCGGCAAATGTGAGGATTGACCGCCGTAAATCTTGTTACCGACTTGCCGCTTCGCGTAGTTCACAAGGATCTTGCGCTGGCCGCGTTCGATGAACACCACCAGATACGTCACAGCAGCAATCAACGCAACGACAATAATCGCCGAGATGATACTCATCGAGCCGGTTCGGACCAGTTCAAAGAGACCACCGATTGCATTCGGGAAACCCGCTGCAATACCGCCGAAAATGATGATCGAGATACCGTTGCCGAGCCCGCGCTCCGTAATCTGCTCACCGAGCCACATCAGGAACATCGTGCCCGTTACCAGCGTCACGACCGTCGTCAGCCGAAACACCATTCCCGGATCGATCACGAGAGCCGGCTGATTTTCCAATGCCACGGCGATGCCGAATGCCTGGAACGTCGCCAGCAAGACCGTGAAGATCCGCGTGTACTGCGTGATCTTCCGCTGCCCCGCCTGCCCTTCCTTTTTCAGCGCTTCCAGCTGCGGCGAGACAATCGCCAGCAACTGCATGATGATCGACGCCGAGATGTACGGCATGATCCCAAGCGCGAAAATCGTGAACCGCGAAAGTGCGCCACCCGAAAACATGTTGAACATGCCAAGGATGCCGCCCGACTGGCTCTGGAACAACTTTGCCAGCTGGTCCGGGTCGATACCCGGCACCGGAATGTGCGCGCCGACACGGTAGACGATCAGCGCCAGCAGCAGAAACACTGCTCGCCGACGCAGATCGCCAAACTTCGCCGCGCTGCGACCGGGTTTTGCGAGACTCGGGCTGTTAGCCAAGTACCTTCTCCGATGCAAATGCTAGTGACGGCAAATAACTTGCGCGTTACTCGGCAAAAGAGCCGCCGGCTGCTTCAATAGCAGCGCGCGCACCCTTCGTCGCACCCAGACCCTTCACAACGATCTTGCGCTTGAGCTCGCCCGTCGCGATGATCTTGGCGCTCTTGATCAGCTCGCCAACCAAACCGGCTTGCTTCAGAGCCAACAGGTCGATTTCGTCGACCGGCAGCTTTTCCAGATCGGAGAGACGCACTTCACCAACGAACTCCTTCGTCAGCGAGGTGAAGCCACGCTTCGGCAGGCGACGTTGCAGCGGCATTTGACCGCCTTCGAAGCCAACCTTGTGAAAGCCGCCCGAACGCGACTTCTGACCTTTGTGACCACGGCCGGCGGTCTTGCCCAGGCCAGAGCCGATGCCGCGACCAACGCGACGCTTTGCGTGCTTCGCGCCTTCAGCCGGCTTCAGGTTATTCAATTCCATTATCAACTCCTTGAGTCCCGGTCAGCCGCTTAACTGATGACCTTAACGAGGTACGAAACCTTGTTGATCATGCCGCGCACGGCCGGCGTGTCCTGCAATTCGCTAACCGAGTTGAGTCGGCGCAGACCGAGGCCACGCACCGTTGCACGGTGCGTTTCGCGGGTGCCGATCAGGCTCTTGACGAGCTGGACCTTGACAGTTTTATCAGACATGGTGTCCACCTTAGCCCAGAATATCTTCGACGGACTTGCCGCGCTTCGCCGCGATGTCGCCCGGCGTGGACTGCTTGCGCAGACCGTCGAGCGTTGCACGAACGAGGTTATACGGATTCGTCGAACCGTGGCTCTTGGCCACAACGTTCTGCACGCCCATCACGTCGAACACTGCGCGCATCGGACCGCCAGCGATCACACCAGTACCGTCCTTCGCCGGAGCGAGGAGGACCATCGATGCGCCGTGCTTGCCGTGCACTTCGTGCTGCAGGGTACCGTTCTTCAGCGGCACCTTGAACATGTTACGGCGGGCTTGTTCCATCGCCTTCTGGACAGCGACAGGCACTTCCTTCGCCTTGCCCTTACCCATACCGACGCGGCCATCACCGTCGCCGACCACGGTCAGTGCGGCGAAACCGAGAATACGGCCACCCTTCACGACCTTGGTCACGCGGTTGACCGAAATCATCTTTTCACGCAGGCCGTCGTCGCGTTCGTCAGCCTGAACTTTCGCTTGCATCTTTGCCATGACGAATTCTTCCCTTAGAACTTGAGTCCGGCTTCGCGCGCCGCATCAGCCAGCGCTTTCACGCGGCCGTGGTAACGGAAACCCGAACGGTCGAAGGCGACGGATTCGATGCCGGCAGCCTTAGCCTTTTCTGCGATGCGCTTGCCGATCAGCGTGGCAGCAGCGACGTTGCCGCCCTTGCCCGTTTGATCAGCCAGTTGCGCACGCACTTCGGCCTCGAGCGTCGACGCGCTGGCGAGCACCTTGGTGCCGCACGGCGAGAACACTTGCGCATAGATGTGCGTATTCGTGCGATGCACGGCGAGACGCGCGACCTGCAGCTCAGCGATCTTGATACGCGTCTGACGAGCGCGGCGCAGGCGAGATTGAGTCTTATCCATGATTGCGCACCCTTACTTCTTCTTCGTTTCTTTGAGGATCACGACCTCGTTGGCGTAGCGCACACCCTTGCCCTTATAGGGCTCCGGCGGACGATAGCCGCGCACTTCTGCAGCGACTTGGCCAACTTTCTGCTTGTCGATCCCCTTGATCACGATTTCGGTTTGCGACGGGGTTTCAGCCTTCACGCCTTCCGGCATCTGGTGCACCACGGGGTGCGAGAAACCCAGCGACAGGTTCAGCTTGTCGCCTTGCGCCTGTGCGCGGTAACCGACGCCAACCAGCGTCAGCTTGCGCTCGAAACCCTTCGTCACGCCGTTCACCATGTTCGCCACCAGTGCGCGCATCGTGCCCGACATCGCATTCGCTTCGCGGCTTTCGTCAACCGGCTCGATCTTCAGAATGCCGTTGTCGTTCACCACTTTCACGAGGCGGTTAGCCGCCTGCGTAATCGTACCCAGCGGGCCCTTGACGGTAATGCGATCGTCGCTCAGGGCCACTTCTGCGCCTTGCAGCGCGATCGGGCTTTTACCTACTCGAGACATGTTTCTCTCCTTTCGGCCTTAAGCGACGTAGCAGATGACTTCGCCGCCAACGCCCGTTGCGCGCGCCTTGCGGTCCGTCATCACGCCCTTCGGCGTCGACACGATTGCCACGCCGAGGCCATTCATGACCACGGGGATGTCGTTACGGCCGCGGTACACACGCAGACCAGGCTTCGAGACGCGCTCAATGCGCTCGATCACCGGACGGCCAGCGTAGTACTTCAACACGATGTTCAATTCAGACTTCGCACCTTCGGACTTCACTGCGAAATCATCGATATAGCCTTCGTCCTTCAGGACCTGCGCAATCGCAACCTTGACTTTCGACGAGGGCATAGTCACCGAGACTTTCTCAACCATCTGCGCGTTGCGGATGCGAGTCAGCATATCGGCGATAGGATCACTCATGCTCATTTACGTTTCTCCTATTACCAGCTCGCCTTGGTCAGGCCAGGGATCTCGCCGCGGAACGCGATTTCGCGAATCTTGTTACGCGCCAGCCCGAATTTACGGAACGTACCGCGCGGACGACCGGTAATTGCGCAACGATTGCGCTTACGGGTCGGGTTAGAGTTGCGCGGCAGTTGTTGCAGTTCCAGACGTGCTGCGTAATGCTCTTCGTCCGACTTGCTCATATCGCCAATGATCGCCTTCAACTCTGCACGCTTGGGCGCGTACTTAGCGGCGAGGCGAGCACGCTTCTTTTCACGTTCGATCAGTGCCAGTTTAGCCACGGTAACCTCAGTTTCTGAACGGGAACTTGAAGCTGGCGAGCAGAGCCTTTGCTTCGTCGTCGGTCTTCGCAGTCGTCGTGATGCTGATGTTCAGCCCACGCAGTGCGTCGATCTTGTCGTAGTCGATTTCGGGGAAAATGATCTGCTCTTTCACACCGATGTTGTAGTTGCCGCGACCGTCGAACGCACGACCCGACACGCCACGGAAGTCACGCACACGAGGGAGCGCAACCGTCACGAAACGGTCCAGAAATTCGTACATTGCCTGACCACGCAACGTGACCATTGCACCGATCGGGTATCCCTGACGGATCTTGAAGCCAGCGATTGCTTTGCGTGCCTTCGTGATCACCGGCTTTTGGCCTGCGATCTTCGTCAGGTCGCCAACGGCGTTTTCGATGATCTTCTTGTCAGCAACCGCTTCGCCAAGGCCCATGTTCAGGGTGATCTTGGTGATGCGCGGCACTTCCATCACGGACTTGTAACCGAACTTCTCGATGAGGCCGGGTACAACCTTTTCTTTGTAAAACTCTTGCAAACGAGCCATTTTTTTACTCCGCAGCGTCAGGCGCTCAGCTCGGCACCAGTCGTCTTAAGGAAACGGACTTTCTTGTCTCCTTCGACCTTGATGCCTACACGCGACGCCTTGCCATTCGCGTCGACCAATGCGACGTTCGAAATTTGCAGCGGCATCGTCTTGGCTTCCACACCACCCGTCGTACCCTTCATCGGGTTCGGCTTGACGTGTTTCTTGACGAGGTTGATACCCTCGACAGTCACCTTGCCTTCGCCAACGGACAGCACGACGCCGCGCTTGCCTTTATCTTTGCCGGTGATGACGATAACTTCGTCACCTTTGCGAATCTTGTTCATCGCGACTCCTTACAGCACTTCAGGTGCCAACGAAACGATCTTCATGAATCGTTCGCTGCGCAACTCGCGCGTGACAGGCCCGAAAATACGGGTGCCAATAGGTTCGAGCTTGGCATTCAACAACACTGCGGCGTTGCCATCGAACTTGATCAGCGAGCCGTCCTGACGGCGCACGCCCTTGGCGGTGCGAACCACCACGGCGTTATAAATTTCGCCTTTCTTCACGCGCCCGCGCGGCGTTGCTTCTTTGACGGTCACCTTGATGATGTCGCCAATGCTGGCATAACGACGCTTCGAGCCGCCGAGCACCTTGATGCACATGACTTCACGCGCACCCGTGTTGTCGGCCACTTCAAGCCGAGTTTCGGTCTGGATCATGGTTTATCTTTCCCAACTTAATCCGGTCACACCACCATGGCGTACCCGGTCAGTCTTGGTCCCGTCAGCCAATCGGCTGCTTGGGTTAGAACAGCAGCGACGGCAAACGAAACCCGCCATCGCAATCCGGTGAATCCTTCGGGACAGACTGGCGCCTGAACCGCTTCCCCCACCAACTTCGCCCGCGACGGGGCTCCCATAAAGAGGGAAGACCGAGATTATAACAAATAATCTCGGTCTTGCAAGCGAAATCTACTGCGATTTCAACAACTTCTACTACTCAGCGGCGTCAGATGACGCGAGCAGCCTCGACCAGGCGAGCCACAACCCAAGCCTTCGTCTTCGAAATCGGACGAGTTTCCTGGATTTCAACGAGGTCACCCTCGTTGTACGTGTTCGCGTCGTCGTGCGCGTGGTACTTCTTCGAGCGCACAACATACTTGCCGTAGATCGGGTGCTTCACGCGGTGCTCAACCAGCACGGTGACCGTCTTGTCCATCTTGTTGCTGACGACCTTGCCGACCAGCGTCCGCTTGAGCGAGGTTTTTACGCTATCGTTCATTTCTGGTTCGCCTTCTCAGTCAGGACGGTCCGCACACGTGCGATGTCGCGACGAACCTTCTTCAGCTGGCTCGTGTTCGTGAGCTGCTGGGTCGCGAGTTGCATGCGCAGGCCGAATTGCGCCTTCAGCAGGTCCGACAGCTCCTTGTTGAGCGCGGCCTGATCTTTCTGGTGAAGTTCGGAAGCCTTCATCATTTGCTCCTTAGGCGCCGAGCTGACGCACGATGAAGGTCGTCTTCAGCGGCAGCTTAGCTGCAGCCAGACGGAACGCTTCGCGTGCCAGCTCTTCGGTTACGCCGTCCATTTCGTACAGCATCTTGCCCGGTTGAATCTCTGCGACGTAGTACTCAGGGTTACCTTTACCGTTACCCATACGTACTTCAGCCGGCTTGTGCGAGATCGGCTTGTCCGGGAAGATGCGGATCCAGATGCGGCCACCACGCTTGATGTGACGCGTCATTGCACGACGTGCCGCTTCAATCTGGCGCGCGGTCAAACGACCACGACCGATAGCCTTCAGGCCGAATTCACCGAACGACACCGCGTTACCGCGGGTAGCGACACCGGTGTTACGACCTTTCTGCTCTTTGCGATACTTTCTGCGTTTCGGTTGCAGCATCGTTATTCTCCAGTCTTCCCGTCGCCGCCGGCACCGCCAGCACGACGAGGAGCGCCACGGCGTGCACCAGCCGGGCCACCACCTTCACCATCGCGACGCGGACGGCGATCGCCACCCGGACGTGCGTTGCGACGCGGACGCTTTTCTTCGGCGACTTCTTCAACCACCGGTGCGTCGTTGCGGCCGAGCGTATCGCCCTTGTAGACCCACACCTTCACGCCGATGATGCCGTACGTCGTCTTCGCTTCCGAAGTCGCATAGTCGATATCTGCGCGCAGTGTATGAAGCGGAACGCGACCTTCGCGATACCATTCCGTACGAGCGATTTCGATACCGTTCAGACGACCAGCGCTCATGATCTTGATGCCTTGAGCACCCAGACGCATCGCGTTCTGCATCGCACGCTTCATCGCGCGGCGGAACATGATCCGGCGCTCGAGCTGTTGCGTGATCGAGTCGGCGATCAGTTGCGCATCGGTTTCCGGCTTGCGGATTTCTTCGATGTTGACGTGGACCGGAACGCCCATGCGGCGTTGCAGTTCCGACTTCAGCAGCTCGATATCCTCGCCCTTCTTACCGATGACCACACCCGGACGCGAGCTATAAATCGTGATGCGCGCGTTTTTCGCCGGGCGCTCGATAACGACGCGACCAACCGAAGCGTTCTTCAGCTTCTTCTTCAGGTATTCACGAACACCGATGTCTTCCTGCAACATCGCCGCGAAATTGTTGTTGTTCGCGTACCAACGCGACGCCCAATTGCGGCTGACGGCCAAACGGAAGCCAGTCGGATGAATTTTCTGTCCCATCGTATGACCCCTTAATTCCCGACCGTCACAGTGATGTGACAGGATTGCTTCTCGATGCGGTTACCGCGGCCTTTAGCGCGCGCGGTAAAACGCTTGAGCGACGCAGCCTTGTCGATGTAAATGCTCGTGATCTTGAGCTCATCGATATCGGCGCCTTCGTTATGCTCCGCATTCGCGATCGCCGACAGCACGACCTTTTTCACGATTCCCGCAGCCTTCTTCGGCGAGAACGTCAGAACGTTCAGCGCCTTGTCGACCGGCAAACCGCGGATCTGGTCAGCCACAAGGCGCGTTTTCTGCGCCGAGATGCGGGCACCGCGATGAATTGCTTTCACTTCCATCTTGAGCCCCTTATTTCTTAGCCTTCTTGTCGGCTGCGTGACCCTTGAACGTACGGGTCAGTGCGAACTCGCCAAGCTTGTGGCCGACCATGTTTTCCGAGATGTACACCGGAACGTGTTGACGGCCGTTATGAACGGCGATCGTCAGACCGATGAAATCCGGGAGGATCGTCGAGCGACGCGACCAGGTTTTGATCGGCTTCTTATCCCGCGAAGCTGCTGCCGCCTCAACTTTCTTCAGCAAATGGGCGTCGCAGAACGGACCTTTTTTTACAGAACGTGCCATTGCCTACTCCTTAACGCTTGTGACGGCGCTGGACGATCATGCTCGTCGTGCGCTTGTTGCTGCGGGTGCGATAACCCTTAGCAGGCGTGCCCCACGGGCTCACCGGATCGCGACCTGCAGCCGTCTTGCCTTCACCACCACCGTGCGGGTGATCGACCGGGTTCATTGCAACGCCACGCACCGTCGGGCGGATACCGCGCCAGCGGTTTGCGCCAGCCTTACCGATTTGACGGAGACTATGCTCTTCGTTGCCAACTTCACCAATCGTCGCGCGGCACTCAACGTGGACGCGGCGGATTTCACCCGAGCGCAGGCGGACCTGTGCGTAGATGCCTTCACGAGCCAGCAACATCGCCGACGTGCCAGCCGAACGCGCCATTTGCGCGCCCTTGCCCGGCAGCATTTCGATGCAGTGGATCGTCGTACCGACCGGAATGTTGCGGATCGGCAGCGTGTTGCCTGCGCGAATCGGCGCTTCCGAACCGGACATCAGCTGCTGACCGACGGTGATACCCTTCGGAGCGATGATGTAACGGCGCTCGCCGTCCGCATACAGAACCAGCGCGATGTTCGCGCTACGGTTCGGATCGTATTCGAGACGTTCGACCTTCGCTGCGATGCCGTCCTTGTTGCGACGGAAATCGACGACACGGTAATGATGCTTGTGACCACCACCCTTGTGACGCGTAGTGATGTGGCCATTGTTGTTACGGCCGGCGGTCGAGGATTGCGAGTCGAGCAGCGGTGCAAACGGCTTGCCCTTGTACAGATCCTTGTTGACCACCTTGACCATCGCGCGGCGACCCGGCGAAGTCGGCTTAACTTTAACGATTGCCATGATTACTTGGCCTCCGCTTCAAAGTTGATTTCCTGGCCGGGCTTCAGGCAGACGTATGCCTTCTTCACGTCTTTGCGCTTGCCCATGAAGCGGCCAAAGCGCTTGGCTTTGCCCTTCGAGACCAGCACGTTGACGGAATTGACTTCCACCTTGAACAGCAGCTCGACTGCAGCTTTCACTTCCTGCTTCGTGGCATCGGGCGCGACTTCGAACACGACTTGCTCGTTCTTGTCGGCCACCAGCGTCGCCTTTTCGGAGATCACCGGCGCGAGCAGGACCTGCATCAAACGATGATCGTTTTTGCGAATCTCGCTCATGACAGCAACTCCTCGATCTGGGCGACCGCAGCCTTCGTGATCAGGATCTTCTTGAAGTAGATCAGCGACAGCGGGTCGGCGTAACGCGGCTCGACAACCGCCACATGGGCGAGGTTGCGCGACGCGAGGTACAGGTTTTCGTCAACCGTGTCGGTAATCACCAGCACGGAGTCGAGACCCATCGCCTTGAATTTTTCGGCCAGCAGCTTGGTCTTCGGAGCTTCGAGCGTCAGCTCGTCGACAACCGAGATACGGCCTTCGCGGGCCAGCTGCGAGAAGATCGAGCAGAGACCTGCGCGATGCATCTTCTTGTTAACCTTGTGCGAAAAGTTTTCTTCCGGCGAATTCGGGAAGATCCGGCCACCGCCGCGCCACAACGGGCTCGACGACATACCGGCACGGGCGCGGCCCGTACCCTTCTGACGCCACGGCTTCTTGGTCGTGTGCTTAACTTGCTCACGATCCTTCTGCGCGCGGTTGCCGCTGCGGGCATTCGCTTGATACGCAACCACCACCTGGTGAATCAGGGCTTCGTTGTAATCGCGGCCGAACACGACGTCCGACGCGCTAACGCCTGCACCTTCCTGACCATTGGCATTCAGGAGCTTAAGTTCCATTATTTCGCTCCTTTCACGGCACGCGTCTTCACGGCCGGCGTAACGAATACCTTGCCACCCCTCGCACCCGGAACGGCGCCCTTGACCAGCAACAGCTTGCGGTCAGCGTCGATACGAGCGATTTCGAGGTTTTGCACCGTTACCGTGTCGTCACCCATGTGACCGGTCATGCGCTTACCCGGGAAAACACGACCCGGATCCTGCGCCATACCGATCGAACCCGGCACGTTGTGCGAGCGCGAGTTACCGTGCGATGCACGGCCGGACGCGAAGTTGTAACGCTTGATGGTACCGGCGTAGCCCTTACCAATCGACACGCCTTGCACGTCGACCTTCTGGCCTACTTCGAACAGGTCAGGACCAACTACGGTGCCGTTCGACAACTCGGCAGCCTTAGCGGCGTCGATCTGGAATTCTTTGAGGATTTCACCGGCTTGAACACCGGCTTTGGCGAGATGACCGGCCAACGGCTTCGTCACACGCGATGCACGGCGCGTACCGAATGCAACCTGCACGGCCGTGTAGCCGTCGGTTTCAACAGTCTTGATCTGCGTCACGCGGTTGTCGGACACGTCCAGCACGGTAACGGGAATCGAATCCCCTTCTGCCGTGAAGATACGGGTCATGCCAACCTTGCGACCTACGAGTCCAAGGCTCATCGTTTTCTCCATTCCCGACTGCGATTGGTCGGGGCTAATTTACAAAATGCCGGTGCCGTTTCGGGCATGAATTCATGCTGCAGCACACCGACTTTTTTGCGCAAATGCGCGAAAAGCCTTGCATTATAGCGAGGCTTTACGTTTTCTGCAAGCAATCAAAGACTTAGCGTTGTCAGCGGCGCTGAGCAACGCTCGAAGCCCTTATTGCAGCTTGATTTCGACGTCCACGCCAGCCGGCAAGTCCAGCTTCATCAGTGCGTCGACGGTCTTGTCCGTCGGATCGACGATGTCCATCAGGCGCTGGTGCGTGCGAATTTCGAGCTGATCGCGCGACGTCTTGTTGACGTGCGGCGAACGCAGGATGTCGAAGCGTTGAATGCGGGTCGGCAGGGGCACCGGACCGCGAACGATTGCGCCAGTCCGCTTTGCCGTGTCGACGATTTCAGCAGCCGATTGGTCGATCAGGCGATAGTCGAAAGCCTTCAGGCGAATGCGGATTTTCTGGTTCTGCATGACAATTCCTTGGAAAAGAGCGAGGCGGTATTGCGCCGCCAGATAGTAAAAGAACGTAGAGCCGGGTGCCCGCCAGGAGCTGGCGCCCGGCTCCGGGCACCACATACTGCAAAGTCAATCCGCGATTTTACTCGAGAATCTTGGCAACGACACCGGCGCCGACGGTACGGCCGCCTTCGCGGATAGCGAAGCGCAGACCTTCTTCCATCGCGATCGGGTTGATCAGCTTCACCGTGATCGACACGTTGTCGCCCGGCATGACCATTTCCTTGTCCTTCGGCAACTCGATCGAGCCCGTCACGTCCGTCGTACGGAAGTAGAACTGCGGACGATAGTTGTTGAAGAACGGCGTGTGACGGCCGCCTTCGTCCTTGCTCAGCACGTACACCTCAGCCGTGAAGTGCGTGTGCGGGTTGATCGAACCCGGCTTGGCCAGCACCTGGCCACGCTCCACGTCTTCGCGCTTCGTGCCGCGCAGCAGGATACCAACGTTGTCGCCCGCCTGACCCTGGTCGAGCAGCTTGCGGAACATTTCCACGCCCGTGCAGGTCGTCTTCACCGTCGGCTTGATACCGACGATTTCGATTTCCTCGCCGACCTTCACAACGCCACGCTCCACGCGACCCGTCACCACCGTGCCGCGACCCGAGATCGAGAACACGTCTTCCACCGGCATCAGGAACGCGCCATCCACTGCGCGCTCCGGCGTCGGGATGTACGTATCCAGCGCGTCGGCCAGATTCATGATCGCCACTTCGCCCAGCTCACCCTTGTCGCCTTCCAGCGCCAGCTTGGCCGAACCCTTGATGATCGGCGTGTCGTCGCCCGGGAAGTCGTACTTCGACAGAAGCTCGCGCACTTCCATCTCGACCAGCTCCAGCAGCTCAGCGTCGTCCACCATGTCGCACTTGTTCAGGAACACGATGATGTACGGAACGCCAACCTGACGCGCCAGCAGGATGTGCTCACGCGTTTGCGGCATCGGGCCGTCAGCGGCCGAGCACACCAGGATCGCGCCGTCCATCTGCGCAGCGCCCGTGATCATGTTCTTCACATAGTCAGCGTGGCCCGGGCAGTCAACGTGTGCGTAGTGGCGGTTAGCCGTTTCGTACTCGACGTGCGCCGTGTTGATCGTGATACCACGTGCCTTTTCTTCCGGCGCCGCGTCGATCTGGTCGTACGCCTTCGCTTCGCCGCCGAACTTCTGCGTCAGAACCGTCGTGATCGCTGCCGTCAGCGTGGTCTTGCCGTGGTCAACGTGACCGATCGTGCCGACGTTCACGTGCGGCTTGGTCCGTTCGAATTTACCTTTAGCCATGTTTCTCTTCTTTCAAAAAGTTAATCGTTGAATGACTTGCCGCGCAATTACTTCGACTTCGCGTTGATGATCGCTTCCGACACGTTACGCGGTGCTTCGGAGTAGTGCTTGAACTCCATCGTATACGTTGCGCGACCCTGGGTCAGCGAACGCAGCGACGTCGAGTAGCCGAACATTTCGGACAGCGGCACTTCGGCGCGAACAATCTTGCCACCGCCAACCATATCGTCCATACCCTGAACGATACCCCGACGGCCCGAAAGGTCGCCCATCACGTTGCCCATGTAGTCTTCCGGCGTTTCGACTTCCACAGCCATCATCGGTTCGAGGATGACCGGTTGAGCCTTGCGCATTGCTTCCTTGAACGCCATCGAGCCGGCCATGCGGAACGCATTTTCGTTCGAGTCAACGTCGTGGTACGAACCGAACGTCAGGTGAACCTTGACGTCGACAACCGGGAAGCCCGCCAGCACGCCTGCCTTCAGCGTTTCCTGGATACCCTTGTCCACCGCCGGGATGTATTCGCGCGGAATCACACCGCCCTTGATCTCGTCGAGGAACTCGTAACCCTTGCCTTGCTCGTTCGGCTCGAGCGTGATGACCGCGTGACCGTACTGGCCGCGACCACCCGACTGCTTGACGAACTTGCCGTCAACGTCTTCTGCCTTGCCACGAATCGTTTCACGGTAAGCAACCTGCGGCTTGCCGACGGTCGCTTCCACGCCGAATTCGCGCTTCATACGGTCGACGAGAATTTCCAGGTGGAGCTCGCCCATGCCCGAAATAATCGTTTGGCCCGATTCTTCGTCCGTTTGAACGCGGAACGACGGATCTTCCTGTGCCAGACGGTTCAGCGCCAGACCCATTTTTTCCTGGTCGGGCTTGGTCTTCGGCTCAACAGCCTGCGAAATCACCGGCTCCGGGAAAATCATGCGCTCGAGCACGATCGGGCTTTGCGGATCGCACAGCGTGTCGCCGGTCGTTGCGTCTTTCAGGCCGACTGCTGCAGCGATGTCGCCCGCGCGAACTTCCTTGATTTCCTCGCGCTGGTTCGCGTGCATCTGCAGAATACGACCCAGACGTTCCTTCTTGTCTTTGGTCGCGTTCAGCACGGTGTCGCCCGAATTGACGACGCCCGAGTACACGCGGAAGAAGATCAGCTGGCCGACGAACGGGTCGGTCATGATCTTGAATGCCAGAGCCGAGAACTTTTCGTCGTCGGCAGCGCGGCGCTCGCCTTGCTCACCGTTTTCCAGCTCGCCAGTGACCGGCGGGATGTCGATCGGCGACGGCAGGAAATCGAGCACGGCATCCAGCATGCGTTGCACGCCCTTGTTCTTGAACGCGGTGCCGCACAGCATCGGCTGGATTTCGCAAGCGATCGTACGGTCGCGCAGACCCTTGATGATTTCCTCTTCCGTCAGTTCGCCCGACTCGAGGTACTTGTTCATCAGATCTTCGCTCGATTCAGCCGCTGCTTCGACCATCTTTTCACGCCATTCATTGCACGTGTCGGCGAGCTCAGCCGGAATTTCTTCGTACGAGAACTTGGTGCCTTGGGACGCGTCGTCCCAAATGATCGCTTTCATCTTCATCAGGTCGACGACACCCGTGAAGTTTTCTTCCGCGCCGATAGGCACCACGACCGGAACCGGGTTTGCCTTCAGACGCAGCTTCAGCTGGTCGTAAACCTTGAAGAAGTTCGCGCCGGTACGGTCCATCTTGTTGATGAACGCGAGACGCGGAACCTTGTACTTGTTAGCCTGACGCCACACGGTTTCCGACTGGGGCTGCACGCCACCCACAGCGCAGTACACCATGCACGCGCCGTCGAGCACGCGCATGGAGCGCTCAACTTCAATCGTGAAGTCGACGTGGCCCGGGGTGTCGATGATGTTGATGCGGTGCTCAGCGCGGTCGCCGGCCATGCCTTTCCAGAACGCCGTCGTAGCAGCCGACGTAATCGTGATGCCGCGTTCCTGCTCCTGCTCCATCCAGTCCATGGTGGCAGCGCCGTCGTGAACTTCACCAATCTTGTGGTTCACGCCGGTATAGAACAGGATGCGCTCGGTCGTCGTCGTCTTGCCGGCGTCGATGTGAGCGCTAATACCGATGTTACGGTAGCGCTCGATAGGTGTCTTGCGAGCCACTTTGATCCTCTATGGGGATGACGCGATGCGAGAAAATACCCATCGCGCTGTAACACAAACGGGCGAGGCGCTTTGTAAGCGCACCCGCCCGGAATTTCTTTCCGTTTTTGTCTGCTAACCCGGATTCGGGAAGCTTAGAAACGGAAATGCGAGAACGCCTTGTTGGCTTCTGCCATCCGGTGAACTTCGTCGCGCTTCTTCATTGCGCCGCCACGGCCTTCGGCCGCTTCGGAAAGTTCACCTGCCAGACGCAGGGCCATCGACTTCTCGCTGCGCTTCTTCGCGGCTTCACGCAGCCAACGCATCGCCAATGCCATACGACGCGACGGGCGCACTTCGACCGGAACCTGATAGTTCGCACCACCAACGCGGCGGCTCTTGACTTCGACCACCGGCTTGACGTTGTTGAGCGCTACCGTGAACACTTCCAGCGGGTCCTTGCCACCCTTGGTCTGGATCTGTTCGAAAGCGCCGTACACAATGCGCTCGGCAACCGACTTCTTGCCGGAGAGCATCAGCACGTTCATGAACTTAGCTACATCAACGTTACCGAACTTCGGATCCGGCAACACTTCCCGCTTGGGGACTTCGCGACGACGCGGCATGATTCTTCCTTTAACTTTTCAGTTGGAGCTGTTTTAGCCCCGCGGCCACCAACTAACCCGATTCATCTCTAACGACTTACCAGCCTGGTCGGGTGACCACTTACTCGACAGCACCGGCGATTCCGGCACCACCGCTATTACCGCCTTTGCAGGCGACCTGAACTACGGACCGGCTGATGATTACTTGCCGGCCTTGGCACGCTTCGCACCGTACTTCGAGCGAGCCTGCTTACGATCCTTGACGCCCTGGGTATCCAGCGAGCCGCGAACCATGTGGTAACGCACACCCGGCAAGTCCTTCACACGGCCGCCGCGAATCAGCACGACCGAGTGTTCCTGCAGGTTGTGGCCTTCACCACCGATATACGAAATGACTTCGAAACCGTTCGTGAGGCGCACCTTAGCAACTTTACGCAGTGCCGAGTTCGGCTTCTTCGGCGTCGTGGTGTACACACGGGTGCACACGCCGCGACGCTGGGGGCAGTCCTGCAAGGCCGGGCTCTTGCTCTTCGTCGTTTCCGACGCACGGCCTTTGCGAACCAGTTGATTGATGGTTGGCATTGTCTATTCCTGAAATTGAACAAAATCGACGCATCTGTTTCCGGGCAAAGCAGAAACGATTGCGCATCGAACTTCCGGCTTCGACTGCAAGTACGTGGACGGAGTCCGCGCGCGAGCATCCCAAAGACCGGAACCTAGCATAATATTCCGAAAAGGCTAAGCGAGTCAACAGGTTGCAATGTTTCGCAGACCTGCGCACGTTGGCCGACGACGGCGCTCCACTTAATCAGCGGCAACGACTTCAAGCAGTTCGTCCCCGAAACGATCGAGCTTGCGCGCGCCCATGCCCGGAATGCCGCGCAGATCCTCAATGGAATCGGGGCCGTTTCGAGCGATCTCCGCAAGCGTCGCGTCGTGGAAAATCACGTAGGCGGGTACGCCGTCGCTCTTCGCGGTCTCCGTGCGCCATGCGCGTAGCCGATCCCAGCGTGCGCGCTCCCGCGGTCCCATGCCGATCGTCGGATCCGCTCGTTCGCTGGTTCGACCAGACGACTGGCGAGTACGCGTGGGCTTCACATAACGGCGCATCGTGACATTTTGCTCGCCCTTTAAAACGGGCTTGCTGGCCTCGGTGAGAACGAGCGAGCCGAATCCTTCGTGATCGACAGTCAGATAACCGAACGCCACCAACTGGCGAAACACCGCGCGCCACTCCGGTTCGCCGAGTGCCGCGCCAATGCCGAATGTGGTCAGTTTCTCGTGCCCGCGCTGCAGGATCTTCTCGCTGCGATTGCCCCGCAGAATGTCGATGAGATGGCCCGCGCCGAAGTGAAAACCGCTCGCCCGCTGCGCGCGAAACACGCACGACAGCGCCATCTGCGACTCGCGCGTCGCGTCCCACGTGTCGGGTGGCTCAAGGCAGTTGTCGCAATTACCGCAAGGTTTGCTCGATTCGCCGAAATACGCGAGAAGGCGCACGCGCCGGCACGTCGCCGCTTCGCACAAACCAAGTAGCGCATCCAGTTTGCCGGTCTGGACGCGCTTGTGTGCGTCGTCCGCGTCAGACTCGTCGATCATCTTGCGCTGCTGGACGACGTCGCCTAGACCGTAGGCCATCCATGCATTGGCCGGCATGCCATCGCGGCCCGCGCGGCCAGTTTCCTGGTAATACCCTTCGACACTCTTCGGCAAATCGAGGTGCGCGACAAACCGCACGTCCGGCTTGTCGATGCCCATGCCGAACGCGATCGTCGCGCACATCACAATGCCTTCCTCGCGCTGAAACATCTCCTGGTGCTTCTGGCGCGTCTCGAATTCCATGCCCGCGTGATACGGCAACGCGCGCATACCCTTTTCTTTGAGCCATTCGGCCGTCTCTTCGACTTTGCGCCTCGACAGGCAATAGACCACCCCTGCGTCGGTCGTCCCGTCCGCCCGCGTGTGTTCGGCGCGAATGAAGTCGAGCAACTGCGTGCGCGCGTTGTCCTTTTCGACGATGCGATAACGGATATTGGGCCGATCGAAACTCGAAACGAAAATGCGCGCGTCGTCGAGTGCGAGACGGTGAATGATTTCGTCTCGCGTGATGGCGTCCGCGGTCGCGGTCAGCGCAATGCGCGGCACATTCGGGAAGCGCTCGTGCAGAACCGAGAGCTGGATATATTCAGGTCGGAAATCGTGCCCCCATTGCGAGACGCAATGCGCTTCGTCGATGGCGAAAAGTCCGATGCGGGTGCGCTCCAGCAGCTCCTGGAATCGCGGCGTCATCAGACGTTCGGGCGCCACGTAGAGCAGATCGATGTCGCCGTCACGCAGCGCACGCTCGGTAGCCATTGCCTCCGCGCTCGAAAGCGTGGAGTTCAGGTAAGCGGCGCGCACGCCGACTTCCGTGAGCGCGGCGACCTGATCCTGCATCAGCGCGATCAACGGCGAGACCACGATACCCGTGCCGAAGCCGCCTTCGCGGCGCACCAGCGACGGGATCTGATAACACAGCGATTTCCCGCCGCCCGTTGGCATCAGTACGAGACAATCGCCGCCGCCAGCGACGTGTTCGACAATTTCGCCTTGCTGTCCTCTGAACGCGGGGTAACCAAAAACTTCGTTGAGGATTTCGAGCGGACGGGACATGAATTTGAGAGAAGCAGCGTAAAGCGGGTGACACGAATTTTACCAACGCATTCGCGCTGCGCCCGCGCTTTGCAACAACGTTAGCCATCTGGCCTGCAAATGGGCAAGAACGCGTAAAAAGGCGGCGCAAAAAAAAGCCGCTCAGTCGAAACTGAGCGGCTTCGCTGGCTAGAGCCCCAAGCGGCTTACGCCGCCGGGACTTATTCGCCTGAGTGCTGCTGTTCGGCGGCCGGGGTTTCCGGCGTACCGAATTCGAACGACTCTTCCGCTGCGATCTGATCGAAACGCTCGCGGTCGGACAGTTCCTTGCTCTTGCGTGCCTTGTGGAACGCGAGACCCGTACCGGCCGGAATCAAACGGCCGACGATCACGTTTTCCTTCAGGCCACGCAGATCGTCGCGCTTGCCCATAATCGCCGCTTCGGTCAGCACGCGGGTCGTTTCCTGGAACGATGCCGCAGAGATGAACGAATCGGTCGACAGCGACGCCTTCGTGATACCGAGCAACACGTTTTCGTACGTTGCCGGACGCTTGTCTTCCGCGATCATACGGTCGTTCTCGTCGAGCATATCCGACCGCTCGACCTGTTCGCCCGGGATGAAACGCGTATCGCCGTTGTCCGTAATCTGCACGCGGCGCAGCATCTGACGAACAATCACTTCAATGTGCTTGTCGTTGATCTTCACGCCTTGCAGACGGTACACGTCCTGCACTTCGTCCACGATGTAGCGCGACAGCGCTTCGACGCCCTGCAAACGCAGGATGTCGTGCGGATCCGCCGGTCCGTCCACGATCATTTCGCCCTTGTTGACGACCTGACCATCGTGAACCAGAACCTGCTTTTCCTTCGCGATCAGGAACTCGTGCTGGTTGCCCTCGAGGTCCGTGATAACGAGACGCTGCTTGCCCTTCGTGTCCTTACCGAACGACGTCGTACCCGTGACTTCCGCCAGGATACCTGCGTCCTTCGGCGAACGTGCTTCGAACAGTTCCGCCACACGCGGCAGACCGCCGGTAATGTCACGCGTCTTCTGCGATTCAGTCGGGATACGTGCGAGCACTTCACCGACCTGCACTTGCTGACCGTCCTTCACGGTGATCAGAGCGCCGACCTGGAAGCCGATCTGCACCGAGTGCTCGGTGTTGGGGATCTTCACTTCCTCGCCGTTCGCGTCGAGCAGCTTGACCTGCGGACGCACCGTCTTCGAAGCTTGCGAACCGCGGCGCTTCACGTCGATCACGACGAGAGTCGAAAGACCCGTCACGTCGTCGATCTGCTTCGCAACGGTCACGCCTTCTTCGACGTTCTCGAACTTCACCGTACCACCGTACTCGGTGATGATCGGACGCGTCATCGGGTCCCACGTCGCCAGTTGCGTGCCGGCCTTGATCTGCGCGCCGTCCAGCTGCAACAGCGTCGCGCCGTACGGCACCTTGTGACGTTCGCGCTCGCGACCGTGGTCGTCGGTGATCATCGCTTCGCCCGAACGCGAAATGACGATCTGCTCGCCCTTCGCGTTAGTGACGTAACGCATCGTCGACGTGAAGCGCACCGTACCGTTCGACTTGGCTTCAACCGACGAAGCCACTGCCGCACGCGACGCCGCACCACCGATGTGGAACGTACGCATGGTCAGCTGCGTGCCCGGCTCACCGATCGACTGAGCGGCGATCACACCGACTGCCTCACCGACATTCACGAGCGAGCCGCGGCCCAGGTCGCGACCGTAGCAGGCTGCGCACAGACCGTAACGTGTTTCGCACGTCAGCGGCGTACGAACGCGCACTTCGTCGATGCCGAGGCGCTCGATTTCTTCGACCGCATCTTCGTCGAGCAGGCTGCCCGCTTCGTACAGCGTTTCCTGCGATTCCGGATTGACGACGTCAGCCACCGCCACGCGACCGAGGATACGATCACGCAGTGCTTCGACGACTTCACCGCCTTCGACCAACGCCTTCATCGCCACGCCGTTGGACGTACCGCAATCGTCCTCGACCACCACCAGATCCTGCGTCACGTCGACGAGACGTCGCGTCAGGTAACCGGAGTTTGCCGTCTTCAGTGCCGTATCAGCCAGACCCTTACGTGCGCCGTGGGTCGAGATGAAGTACTGCAACACGTTCAGACCTTCGCGGAAGTTCGCCGTAATCGGCGTCTCGATGATCGAGCCGTCCGGCTTCGCCATCAGGCCACGCATACCGGCCAGCTGACGAATCTGAACTGCGGAGCCACGAGCGCCCGAGTCCGCCATCATGTAGATGGAGTTGAACGATTCCTGACGCGTTTCGTTGCCGTCGCGATCCACCACCGGTTCCGTCGACAACTGTTCCATCATCGCCTTGCCGACCGCTTCCGACGTTGCCGACCAGATGTCGACCACGTTGTTGTAGCGCTCTTGCGACGTGACGAGACCCGACATGTACTGACGGTCGTATTCCTTCACCTTTTTCGCGGCGTCGCCGACGATGGTTTCTTTCTGCGGCGGCACGAGCATGTCGTCGACGCAGATCGAGATACCAGCGCGCGTGGCCAGACGGAAACCAGACTGCATCAACTGGTCGGCGAAAATCACCGTTTCACGCAGACCGCACTTGCGGAACGCGGTGTTGATCAGACGCGAGATTTCTTTCTTCTTCAGCGGCTTGTTCAGCACCGAGAACGGCAGGCCCGGCGGCAGAATTTCCGACAGGATTGCACGGCCGACGGTCGTCGCGTACAGCGAGATCTTCGGCACGAACGCCGGCGCACCTTCCGACTTGTCTTCGTTGTGGACCATTTCGGTGATCCGCACGTTGACGCGCGAGGCGAGCTCGACTTCCTTGTTCTCGTATGCACGCAGCGCTTCCGAAACGCCGGTGAACGTCAGGCCTTCGCCCTTCGCGTTCACAGCTTCACGGGTCGCGTAGTACAGACCGAGCACGATATCCTGCGACGGCACGATCGACGGATCGCCGTTAGCCGGGAACAGCACGTTGTTCGACGCCAGCATCAGCGTGCGCGCTTCCATCTGCGCTTCGAGCGACAGCGGAACGTGAACAGCCATCTGGTCACCGTCGAAGTCGGCGTTGAACGCCGCGCAAACGAGCGGATGCAGCTGGATCGCCTTACCTTCGATCAGCACCGGCTCGAAAGCCTGAATGCCAAGACGGTGCAGCGTAGGCGCGCGGTTCAGCATGACCGGATGTTCGCGAATGACTTCTTCGAGAATGTCCCACACCACCGGCGTCTGGTTCTCGACTTCCTTCTTCGCAGCCTTGATGGTGGTCGCAACACCCATCACTTCCAGCTTGTTGAAGATGAACGGCTTGAACAGTTCGAGCGCCATCAGCTTCGGCAGACCGCACTGGTGCAGCTTGAGCGTCGGGCCGACCACGATCACCGAACGGCCCGAATAGTCAACGCGCTTACCGAGCAAGTTCTGACGGAAACGACCGCCTTTACCCTTGATCATGTCAGCGAGTGACTTCAGCGGACGCTTGTTCGCGCCGGTCATTGCCTTACCGCGACGACCGTTGTCGAGCAGCGAATCGACGGCTTCCTGCAGCATCCGCTTTTCGTTGCGGACGATGATTTCAGGCGCCTTCAGTTCGAGCAGACGCTTCAACCGGTTGTTACGGTTGATCACGCGGCGATACAGGTCGTTCAGGTCCGACGTCGCGAAACGGCCGCCATCCAGCGGCACCAGCGGACGCAGTTCCGGCGGCAGCACCGGCAGCACTTCGAGCACCATCCAGTCAGGCTTGATGCCCGAACGCTGGAAAGCCTCGAGCACCTTCAGGCGCTTCGCATACTTCTTGATCTTCGCTTCCGAACCCGTGTTCTTGAGTTCGGTACGGAGCATTTCAACCTGTTCGTCGATATTGATCGCGCGCAGCAGCTCGCGAACGCCTTCCGCGCCCATTTCGGCACGGAATTCGTCACCGTATTCTTCGACCTTGTTGTAGTAATCCTCTTCGGTCATGATCTGCCGCGCTTTCAGCGGCGTCATGCCCGGATCGATCACCACATATGCTTCGAAGTACAGCACGCGTTCGATGTCGCGCAGCGTCATGTCGAGCACCATGCCCAGACGCGACGGCAGCGACTTCAGGAACCAGATGTGCGCAACCGGCGAGGCCAGTTCAATGTGGCCCATCCGTTCGCGACGCACCTTCGCCAGCGTCACTTCGACGCCGCACTTCTCGCAGATCACGCCACGGTGCTTCAGGCGCTTGTACTTGCCGCAAAGGCATTCGTAGTCTTTGATCGGCCCGAAAATTTTCGCGCAGAACAAACCATCGCGTTCCGGCTTGAACGTCCGGTAGTTGATGGTTTCCGGCTTCTTCACTTCACCGAACGACCACGAACGGATCTTGTCTGGCGAAGCCAGACCGATCTTGATCGCGTCAAAAACTTCAGGTTGTTGGACTTGCTTGAATAGATCGAGCAAAGCTTTCATCGCTTCTCTCCAGTAGTCCGATTAGTTGCGGTCGAGGTCGATGTCGATACCGAGCGAGCGGATTTCCTTCACCAACACGTTGAAGGATTCCGGCATGCCTGCATCGATCACGTGATCGCCCTTGACCAGGTTCTCGTACACCTTGGTCCGGCCTGTCACGTCGTCCGACTTCACCGTCAGCATTTCCTGCAGCACGTACGATGCGCCGTACGCTTCGAGCGCCCACACTTCCATTTCACCGAAACGCTGGCCACCGAACTGCGCCTTACCGCCCAACGGCTGCTGCGTCACGAGCGAGTACGGGCCCGTGGAACGCGCGTGCATCTTGTCGTCGACCAGGTGGTGCAGCTTCAGGTAGTGCATGTAGCCGACCGTCACCGTACGTTCGAACATTTCGCCCGTGCGGCCGTCGTACAGACGAACCTGATTCTTCGACGGCGTCATGCCGAGGTTCTTCGCGATGTCGTCCGGGAATGCCAGATCCAGCGCGCGCGACATTTCTTCTTCCGTCGCGCCGTCGAACACCGGCGTTGCGAACGGCACGCCTTCGCGCAGGTTCTTCGCCAGTTCGACGATCTCGTCGTCGGTGAAGCTGTCCAGCTCTTCGGCGCGGCCCGACTCGTTGTAGATCTTGGTCAGGAATTCGCGCAGTTCAGCGATCTTCGCCTGACGCTGCAGCATTTCGCCGATACGCCAGCCGAGACCCTTCGCGGCCCAACCCAGATGCACTTCGAGAACCTGACCGACGTTCATCCGCGACGGCACGCCGAGCGGATTCAGAACGACGTCAGCCGGACGGCCGTCGGCCATGTACGGCATGTCTTCGATCGGCACGATCTTCGACACGACACCCTTGTTACCGTGACGGCCGGCCATCTTGTCGCCAGGCTGCAGGCGGCGCTTCACTGCCAGGTACACCTTGACCATCTTCAACACGCCCGGCGGCAGTTCGTCGCCTTGCGTGAGCTTCTTGCGCTTCTCTTCGAACGCCAGATCGAACTGGTGACGCTTCTGTTCGATCGAGTCCTTGATGGCTTCGAGCTGAGCCGCTGCTTCTTCGTCCGCAAGACGGATGTCGAACCAGTGGTAATGATCCAGATCTTGCAGGTAAGCCTGTTCGATCTTCGTGCCCTTTGCCAGCTTCTTCGGACCGCCGTTCGCGACCTTGCCGTCGAGCATACGTGCGAGACGCTGGAACGCGTCGCCTTCCACGATGCGCAGCTGGTCGTTCAAGTCGAGGCGATAGCGCTTCAGTTCATCGTCGATGATCTGTTGCGCGCGCTTGTCGCGCTGAATGCCTTCACGCGTGAACACTTGCACGTCGATGACCGTACCGCTCATGCCCGACGGCACGCGCAGCGACGTGTCCTTCACGTCCGAAGCCTTTTCACCGAAGATCGCGCGCAGCAGCTTTTCTTCCGGCGTCAGCTGGGTTTCGCCCTTCGGCGTGACCTTGCCGACCAGCACGTCGCCTGCTTCGACTTCCGCGCCGATGTAGACGATGCCCGACTCGTCGAGACGGCCGAGTTGCACTTCAGCCAGGTTCGAGATGTCGCGCGTGATTTCTTCCGGTCCGAGCTTCGTGTCGCGAGCCACGACGTTCAGTTCTTCGATGTGGATCGACGTGTAACGGTCGTCTGCAACCACCTTCTCCGAGATCAAGATCGAGTCTTCGAAGTTGTAGCCGTTCCACGGCATGAACGCGACCAGCATGTTCTGGCCAAGAGCCAGTTCACCCAGATCGGTCGATGCGCCGTCAGCCAGCACGTCGCCACGCGACACGATATCGCCGACCTTCACGATCGGGCGCTGGTTGATGTTCGTGTTCTGGTTCGAACGCGTGTACTTGATCAGGTTGTAGATGTCCACGCCGACGTCGCCAGCAACGGCTTCATCGTCGTTCACGCGGATCACCATACGGCCGGCGTCGACGTAATCGACCACACCGCCGCGGAATGCCTGAACCGTCGTACCCGAGTCGACCGCCACCGTGCGTTCGATACCGGTACCGACCACGGCCTTTTCCGGACGCAGACACGGCACAGCCTGACGCTGCATGTTCGAGCCCATCAACGCGCGGTTCGCGTCGTCGTGCTCAAGGAACGGAATCAGCGATGCAGCCACCGACACGATCTGCGACGGCGCCACGTCCATGTACTGGATACGGTCCGGCGTGACCATCAGCGTTTCGCCCGCTTCACGCGACGACACGAGTTCGTCGGTCAGCGTACCGTCTTCAGCCACTGCCGCGTTCGCCTGAGCGATCACGTAACGACCTTCTTCGATCGCCGACAGGTAATCGATCTGGTCGGTCACCTTGCCGTCCACGACCTTGCGATACGGCGTTTCGAGGAAGCCGTATTCGTTCAGGTGCGCGTACAGAGCGAGCGAGTTGATCAGGCCGATGTTCGGACCTTCAGGCGTTTCGATCGGGCAGACACGACCATAGTGCGTCGGGTGGACGTCGCGGACTTCAAAGCCTGCGCGCTCACGCGTCAAACCGCCCGGGCCAAGTGCCGAGACACGGCGCTTGTGGGTGATTTCCGACAGCGGATTCGTCTGGTCCATGAACTGCGACAGCTGCGACGAACCGAAGAACTCGCGGATTGCCGACGAAATCGGCTTCGAGTTGATCAGGTCGTGCGGCATCAGGTTTTCGCTTTCGGCCTGGCCGAGGCGTTCCTTCACAGCGCGTTCGACACGCACGAGGCCGGCGCGGAACTGGTTTTCCGCCAGTTCGCCGACGCAACGCACACGGCGATTGCCCAAGTGGTCGATGTCGTCGACTTCACCCTTACCGTTACGCAATTCAACCAGAATCTTGATCGTGGCGAGGATGTCGTCGTCTTGCAGCGTCATCGGGCCGACGATTTCATCGCGGCCGACACGGCGATTGAACTTCATACGGCCTACCTTTGACAGGTCGTATGCGTCTTCGCTGTAGAACAGACGGTTGAACAGTGCCTCGACCGCTTCTTCGGTCGGCGGTTCGCCCGGACGCATCATGCGGTAGATCGCGATGCGAGCGGCCATCTTGTCCGCGGTTTCGTCGATACGCAGCGTCGACGAAATGTACGGACCTTGATCCAGATCGTTCGTGTAGAGCGTCTGGATGTCTTTGATCTTCGATTCGCGCAGCTTCTCGAGGACAGTCTCGGTGATTTCGTCATTCGCGTTGGCGATGACTTCACCGGTGTCGCCGTCGACGACGTTTTTCGCCAGCACCCGGCCGAGCAGATAGTCTTCCGGGACCGAGATGAACTTGGTCTTCGCGTTGTCCAGATCGCGAATGTGCTTCGCGTTGATCCGCTTGTCCTTCTGGACGATCACGTTGCCATCACGGTCCGTGATGTCGAAACGCGCGACTTCACCACGCAGACGCTCCGGCACGAACTCCATCTGCGCGCCTTCCGGCATCAGCGTGAAGTTATCGAACACGAAGAAGTTTGCGAGGATCTGTTCCGGCGTGAGGCCGATTGCCTTCAGCAGGATCGTGACCGGCATCTTGCGGCGACGGTCGACGCGGAAGTACAGCACATCCTTCGGGTCGAACTCGAAATCGAGCCACGAACCGCGGTAAGGAATGATACGTGCCGAAAACAGGAGCTTGCCCGAGCTGTGCGTCTTGCCCTTGTCGTGTTCGAAGAACACGCCAGGCGAACGGTGCAGCTGCGAAACGATCACACGCTCCGTGCCGTTGATGACGAACGAACCCGTCGGCGTCATGAGCGGAATTTCGCCCATGTACACTTCCTGTTCCTTCACTTCCTTGACGACCGGCTTGCTCGGCGACTCCTTGTCGAGCAGCACCAGGCGCACTTTGGCGCGCAGGGCGGAGCAGTACGTCAAACCGCGCTGCTGACATTCCTTGATGTTGAATGCCGGCGGCGACAGCATGTAGCTGACGAACTCGAGACGTGCGAACCCGTTGTGCGAAACAATCGGGAAAACGGATGTGAACGCGGCTTGCAGGCCTTCCGGCTTGCGTTGCGTGGAGGACGTGTCTGCTTGCAGAAACGTGCTGAATGATTCAAGCTGGGTAGCCAGCAGGAAAGGTACTTGGTGAACGATGGGGCGCTTCGCAAAACTCTTGCGAATACGCTTCTTCTCGGTGAAGGAATATTGCATACGATCTCCGAATCACGGCGGGCATTGTTGTCGAGGCAGGATACCTTGATGAGACAACCCGAGTGTTCACCGACTGAGACCCGATGGCCGTCCGATGGCTTGAACGAGCCTAGAAGCTTGGTGGTTGGCCTCTACCAACCGCTGGCTGACGGCAGCGGATGCCTGTCGCATGGAACCTTAACCGCTACCCGACCAAACTTGCCTTCTGCAGTCGCTTCAGAAGACAAAGAGAAGCGCCGGTCAATGTTGCCGATAGGCGGTTTTCTTTGGCTTCTGGGAGTCGCATTGTTGCTAAACAACGATGCAAAAACGCGTCCCCCACAAAGCACAAAAAGGCCGGCGGTGGAAAACCGCCAGCCTTCGCACAGCGCGCTGAAACTTACTTGATTTCAGCCTTCGCGCCGGCTTCTTCCAGCTTCTTCTTCGCTTCTTCGGCAGCAGCCTTCGGTACCGATTCCTTCACAGGCTTCGGTGCACCGTCGACCAGGTCCTTCGCTTCCTTCAGGCCGAGACCCGTCAGTTCACGAACCGCCTTAATGACGGAAACCTTGTTTGCGCCAACTTCAACCAGGTTCACCGTGAATTCGGTTTGCTCTTCAGCTGCAGCAGCGCCGCCGCCTGCACCTGCGGGGCCTGCCACTGCAACAGCAGCTGCCGACACGCCAAACTTTTCTTCGAACGCCTTAACCAGCTCGTTCAGTTCCAGAACCGACATCGAGCCTACGGCTTCGAGGATGTCTTCTTTTGCGATTGCCATTTGAAATACTCCTAAATTGAATTCGGATACAGCTAGCGATCAATTACGCTCGGCTGAAGTGCATTACGCAGCGGATTCTTCGCCTTGTTTCTTTTCTGCCAGCGCGGCCAAAGCGCGCGCGAAGCCAGAAACAGGTGCTTGCATAACGAACAACAGCTTGGAGAGCAGCTCCTCGCGGCTCGGGATGTTGGCCAGCGCTTGCACGCCCGCCTTGTCCATCACGTTGCCTTCGTAGGCGCCAGCCTTGATGACCAACTTATCATTGCTCTTGCTGAAGTCATTGACGACCTTAGCAGCAGCAATTGCATCTTCAGAGATGCCGTAGATCAGGGGGCCAGTCATCTGCTCTGCCAGCGGAGCGAACGGGGTACCTTCGACAGCGCGACGCGCCAGCGTGTTTTTCAACACGCGAAGGTATACCTGTTGCTCACGCGCTTTCGCGCGCAGCTTGGTCAGATCGCCAACCGTGATCCCACGATACTCAGCCAGAACCACGGTCTGGGCTTTCGCGACTTGCGCGGCAACCTCAGCGACGACGGCCTGCTTGCTTTCTTTGTTGAGTGGCACGGTTAACCTCCAGATTCGATACACGAGGCGTGCGCCTTGTGTACCGCGTTCAATAACGGCGTCCGACCAGTCAGGAGTATTTCGACCGCCCGACACCCGCACTGCTGCAAGCGTCTAACGGCTTCATCACTACAAAACCTTTTCGGGTTCGCCATCTGCGTTGGCTTTACATTAAGAGTCCGCCTACCTGCTGCGTGCCCGCCAACGGTCTTTGACAACCGGTTGCGCGATGCCAACTACTGACATCTCACAACCGCCCAAAGCCCATAAACGCCCCGACTTTCGTCGAGGCGATGAATTACTTTATTGTGCAGCGAGCGACGTCTGATCGACGCGAACGCCGACGCCCATCGTGCTCGACAGTGCAACCTTACGCAGGTAAACACCCTTGCTCGTTGCCGGCTTGGCCTTCTGCAACGCGTCGATGAGAGCGCTCAGATTGCTACGCAGAGCCGTCGGTTCGAACGAAGCACGACCGATGGTGGCGTGGATAATACCGGCCTTGTCGACACGGAATTGCACCTGGCCAGCCTTGGCATTCTTCACGGCCGTTGCGACGTCCGGCGTGACCGTGCCGACCTTCGGGTTCGGCATCAGGCCGCGCGGGCCGAGGATCTGACCGAGCGTACCGACCACGCGCATCGTGTCCGGCGACGCAATCACGATGTCGAAGTCCAGATTGCCAGCCTTCACCTGTTCAGCCAGGTCTTCCATACCGACAACTTCAGCGCCGGCTGCGCGAGCCTGTTCAGCTTTTTCGCCCTGTGCGAACACGGCGACGCGAACCGACTTGCCTGTACCTGCCGGCAGAACGACCGAACCGCGGACCACTTGATCCGACTTCTTCGCGTCGATGCCGAGTTGCACTGCCACGTCGATCGACTCGTCGAACTTTGCGCTCGCGCACTCCTTGACCAGCGACAGCGCGTCGTCGATCGGGTACAGCTTCTGACGGTCAACCTTTGCTGCAAAAGCCTGCAGACGCTTAGAAAGCTTAGCCATTTACACGCCCTCCACTGTGATGCCCATCGAGCGGGCGCTACCAGCGATCGTACGAACCGCTGCGTCCAGATCAGCCGCGGTCAGATCGGGCATCTTGGTCTTGGCGATGTCTTCAGCTTGAGCGCGGGTGATCTTGCCGACCTTGTCGGTGTGCGGCTTGCTCGAACCCTTGTCGATCTTCGCTGCCTTCTTGATCAGAACCGTTGCCGGCGGCGTCTTCAGGACAAACGTGAAGCTCTTGTCAGCAAACGCGGTGATCACGACCGGAATCGGCAGACCCGGCTCCAGTGCTTGAGTCTGCGCGTTAAACGCCTTGCAGAACTCCATGATGTTCAGGCCGCGCTGGCCCAGTGCCGGACCGACCGGCGGCGACGGGTTGGCTTTACCTGCAGGAATCTGCAGCTTGATAAAGCCGATGATTTTCTTTGCCATGTTGAAAACCTCTTTGGAACGTCACCTTTCAAGCGAACGTTCAGTGAGTAGTAGCGCGCGTTCGCCGGACCCCGGGTACTTGCGCTCCTCAACGGCCATTACGCGGACCGTAAGCGCGAAATACGAAACGCGCCGACTGGCGCGCTGCGTAGAATCTGGATTACAACTTCTCGACTTGGCCGAATTCCAGCTCGACCGGCGTAGCGCGGCCGAAGATTGTAACGGAAACACGGACGCGCGACTTTTCGTAATTCACTTCTTCGACGCTGCCGTTGAAATCGGTGAAAGGACCGTCCTTCACCCGAACCATCTCGCCTACTTCAAACAGGGTCTTCGGACGCGGTTTCTCCACACCCTCCTGCATCTGCGACATGATCTTCTCGACTTCGCGCGGAGAGATCGGACTCGGCCGATTACGCGCACCGCCTACGAAGCCCGTGACCTTCGCCGTATTCTTCACGAGGTGCCACGTCTCATCCGTCATCTCCATCTCAACCAGTACGTAACCGGGGAAGAAACGACGCTCGGTCACCGATTTGTGACCGCCCTTCACCTCGACCACCTCTTCGGTCGGCACGAGGATTTGACCAAACTGGTCTTGCATGCCGGCGCGCTCAATGCGCTCCTGAAGCGCACGCTGCACGCTCTTCTCCATGCCGGAGTAGGCGTGCACGACGTACCAACGTTTGCCGCTCGGAGATGCCGGAGTATCGCTCATATCATTTCCAACCCAGAATCACCGAGAAAATCGCCCATTCGATGGATTTATCACTAACCCACAGAAAGATCGCCATCACGAACACGAAGCCGAAGACCACCAACGTCGTCTGAGTAGCCTCTTTGCGAGTCGGCCAGACGACCTTGCGGACTTCCTTGTACGAGTCTTTGGCGAAAGCGATGAAACCCTTGCCAGGCGCGGAGAGAAGACCGACTGCAACACCCGCGATTGCACCAACAGCCAAGGCGGCTCCGCGGACGTACCATTCCTGACCATTGAGCCAGAAGAACCCCACGAACCCGGCCAAGACCAGCAATACGCCCGCGACGAGCATCAGCTTGTCGCCGGATGTATTTACAGTTTCGACGGAAGGATTCGCCATAACACCTTAACGAAGCGCCACAGTTGACGCGAGAGTTGGCAGGGGCAGAGGGAATCGAACCCCCAACCTTCGGTTTTGGAGACCGACGCTCTGCCAGTTGAGCTATACCCCTAAACCATTTGGGGTTGACGACACCGCCAACCCCGAAACTACAGATTAACGAGAACTATCTGGCGTTACTCGAGAATCTTGGCAACGACACCGGCGCCGACGGTACGGCCGCCTTCGCGGATAGCGAAGCGCAGACCTTCTTCCATCGCGATCGGGTTGATCAGCTTCACCGTGATCGACACGTTGTCGCCCGGCATGACCATTTCCTTGTCCTTCGGCAACTCGATCGAGCCCGTCACGTCCGTCGTACGGAAGTAGAACTGCGGACGATAGTTGTTGAAGAACGGCGTGTGACGGCCGCCTTCGTCCTTGCTCAGCACGTACACCTCAGCCGTGAAGTGCGTGTGCGGGTTGATCGAACCCGGCTTGGCCAGCACCTGGCCACGCTCCACGTCTTCGCGCTTCGTGCCGCGCAGCAGGATACCAACGTTGTCGCCCGCCTGACCCTGGTCGAGCAGCTTGCGGAACATTTCCACGCCCGTGCAGGTCGTCTTCACCGTCGGCTTGATACCGACGATTTCGATTTCCTCGCCGACCTTCACAACGCCACGCTCCACGCGACCCGTCACCACCGTGCCGCGACCCGAGATCGAGAACACGTCTTCCACCGGCATCAGGAACGCGCCATCCACTGCGCGCTCCGGCGTCGGGATGTACGTATCCAGCGCGTCGGCCAGATTCATGATCGCCACTTCGCCCAGCTCACCCTTGTCGCCTTCCAGCGCCAGCTTGGCCGAACCCTTGATGATCGGCGTGTCGTCGCCCGGGAAGTCGTACTTCGACAGAAGCTCGCGCACTTCCATCTCGACCAGCTCCAGCAGCTCAGCGTCGTCCACCATGTCGCACTTGTTCAGGAACACGATGATGTACGGCACACCGACCTGACGCGCCAGCAGGATGTGCTCACGCGTTTGCGGCATCGGGCCGTCAGCGGCCGAGCACACCAGGATCGCGCCGTCCATCTGCGCGGCGCCCGTGATCATGTTCTTCACATAGTCAGCGTGGCCCGGGCAGTCAACGTGTGCGTAGTGGCGGTTAGCCGTTTCGTACTCGACGTGCGCCGTGTTGATCGTGATACCACGCGCCTTTTCTTCCGGCGCCGCGTCGATCTGGTCGTATGCCTTCGCTTCGCCGCCGAACTTCTGCGTCAGAACCGTCGTGATCGCTGCCGTCAGCGTGGTCTTGCCGTGGTCAACGTGACCGATCGTGCCGACGTTCACGTGCGGCTTGGTCCGCTCAAACTTACCCTTGGCCATTTTCGACTCCTAAGAGGATTTTCCGTACGTTGCGCCGGGCGCAAACAATCACCGAGTACTTCTGGTGCCCATGGGCAGGATCGAACTGCCGACCTCTCCCTTACCAAGGGAGTGCTCTACCACTGAGCCACATGGGCGCTACTTTTGTGTAGCTGGAGCGGGTGAAGGGAATCGAACCCTCGTCGTAAGCTTGGAAGGCTTCTGCTCTACCATTGAGCTACACCCGCAAGATCATGGATTCCCAACAACTGCTTCAACTTGCATTCTGGTGGAGGAGGTTGGATTCGAACCAACGTAGGCGTAAGCCAACAGATTTACAGTCTGCCCCCTTTAGCCACTCGGGCACCCCTCCGCAGAGAACTGATGATTATGGGGGAACAACCGCTTGATGTCAAGACTTGCCTGACTGTTCCAACCCAAACGCTCTCACTTATATGCAGTGATCGCGGTGCCGCGTAAACGCAGAAACCCCACCTTTTGTGGGGTGGGGTTTCTGATGCTGCTGGGGAGCCTGACGATTACCTACTTTCACACGGGCAATCCGCACTATCATCGGCGTGGAGTCGTTTCACGGTCCTGTTCGGGATGGGAAGGGGTGGGACCGACTCGCTATGGTCATCAGGCTTTGACGGGTTGCCGTACTGCCGGTGGGGCAATACAGCCAATCGGGAAGAAGTAGTTGAGAGGATGCCTCTCGTTTTGCACGTTCAGCACGTGCGGGTTGTGCTGTATCGGGCACAACACTGATCTCTCAACCTGGTTGTCTGGCGCGAACTCACGGCGAGTTCAAGCGCATCCCCTTCGGGGATCGGACCAGTGTAGGCGCTGAAGCGCCAACGCTGGTCGAGACACACCTGTTATAGGATCAAGCCTTACGGGCAATTAGTATCAGTTAGCTGAGCACATTACTGCGCTTACACACCTGACCTATCAACGTCCTGGTCTTGAACGACCCTTCAAGGGGCTCGAAGCCCCGGGGATATCTCATCTTAAGGCGAGTTTCCCGCTTAGATGCTTTCAGCGGTTATCTCTTCCGAACATAGCTACCCGGCGATGCCACTGGCGTGACAACCGGTACACCAGAGGTTCGTCCACTCCGGTCC